>Ga0193743_1001077_pt1 | contig 20804 bp, 30 predicted proteins | sample L2c2metaG_FD_143038 | JGI IMG/M metagenome (GOLD analysis project Ga0193743, IMG submission 143038) | Soil microbial communities from a riparian zone of the East river system, Colorado, United States - L2c2 | ecosystem: Environmental > Terrestrial > Soil > Riparian zone | place: USA: East River... | reverse complement strand
ATGGGCTCAGCTAGCTCCTTGGACATATGCTTGGGCATTATCAGATACTGACTGGCTCCGGTCACGGCTGTAAAGCCTGAATCGGTCGAAGTCGTAACATCTCCCACCCAATCCGACGCTCTTACCGCATTGAAGGATTTAAAAAAGATCCTTCACCCCCAACGCGATACAGGCAGAGGTTACAAGGACCCAGAACTTGACCTGTGGCACCGCGCACAACTGGATGGCATGTTTTCAATGTTAAATATGTTCACAAATCCTCAATCACTTACCTACAACCAGTGGGGTGCCTCTGCATGCCAAACAGCGATAGGGATGGGTTGAGGGATGCACTGTGCTCAGCGGCTCTGTGAGCTAAATCGTGCCTTCTTTGCTGACCAGAAGGTCCTTCCAATCAACCCATTCAGAGATTGGAACAAGTCACTCTTGGTTAACAAAAACATCATGAACAAAATCAGCATTTACCTTCTGTCCCTCGGAAAGGAACCGCCAAGAAATTGATGGATTTCCTCCACCAAGCAGATATCAAGGAGAAATATGGAATCGAGTGTGATATCAGCCATAAAACGGCGTGCCGGTATCTCCAGGCATTGGGTTACCATTACCAATCTACACCAAAGGGGCAGTATGTTGATGGTCATGAAAGGGAGGACATCGTTACTCATCGTGAGAAAGTGTTTCTTCCAAAATGGAAGAAATTCATGGATTGGATGGCAGCATGGGACAAGGATCACAGAGCACTTGCTGATGGGTGGAGGGAAGAGAGTTATTGCCTGGTTCCATGATGAATCAGTATTCTATGCTCATGATCAGTGGAAAAAAGGGTGGTACCACAAGGATGCTAGCGCAAAACCTTACACAAAGGGTGAAGGTGCATCATTAATGATCGCGGATTTCGTTTCAGCGGACTTTGGCTGGCTCAGTTCACCTGATGGAAAATGATCAGTGCAACAACTCTTTAAACCTGGAAAAAACCAGGATGGATATTTCTCAAATGAAGACATCATCGAGCAAGTGAATGAGGCCATCGACATCCTCCAGGAATATTACCCTGATTTTAAACATGTACTCATCTACAACAATGCAACTACTCATCTCAAGTGCACTGAGGATGCTCTATCCGCTCAAAAGATGCCAAAAGGCATTCCTAAACCTGGGACAAACTGGGGGATTGAGGTATCCAAGTGCAATCCAACCACCGGAAAGGTTGCTTACTGTCCTGATGGATCAGTGGAAAAAACAAAGATCTTAATGAAGGATGGGCACTTCGACAATGGTGAACCCCAGCTGTTGTATTTTCCGATGGATCATCCAGACAAAAATTTGTGGGGGAAATTCAAAGGGATGGCGGTGATTCTGCAGGAGCAAGGATTCGGGGACATGTCAAAGGTGCTTGCATCTTGTAAAAATTTCAAGTGCAAACCTGGAGCAACGGCTGCTGCTGTCACCGGATCCTCTACAATCAGCTGGACTTCACTGATGCAGAATCGTTGCTCGAAATTAACTGCCGTTCTCATAGAATTCATGTTGTCTTTCTGCCAAAGTTCCACTGTGAACTAAATTTTATTGAACAGTGCTGGGGTCGAGCCAAAGGTGTTTACAGGACTTACCCCCCCTCCTCACACAAAGATGACCTCGAAACAAACACTCTGCAAGCACTGGCCAGTATTCCTCTTCCAATGATGAGGAAATTTGCGACACGATCTCGCTGTTTTATGGATGCCTATGATCGTGGTCTGAATGGGAGGCAAGTGGCTTGGGCTGCACGCAAGTACAGGGGGCATCAAGTTTTGCCGCAAGATATATTAGAAGAGTTGGAGAAGCAGGGTGTTGCCTAGACGGCTCGTTATATTTGTTCATATCACAAGAAGCAGAAGAACTCACCTTCTTTGACATGCCATGGGTAATTTGCCATTGATATTTGACATTTCGAGGGAACTCCTTATGATCGAGTCATCCGATAAGTATGAAATGTCTCATGAGTGTGAAGGCTTATACTATGGAGAGTTCCTATTGACCAAAACCGTTGATTTCACTCTCTAGCTTGAGACAACAAGACATCTCTAATTACTTTCCTTATATATTCAGAGCACTGTGTCACAGACCATAACGGCACATGACTTCGCAGAAAGTGGACGACACCTACCTTAGGATGTTTGAAATTTTCTCCTGGTTCCTCCTCTTTGCCTAGCATTTATAATTCTGGTATTCTAGTCTATTGAATGTTAATATTTTGTATTCTGGTTTTATTCTGCTCAATTTTATACTTAGACAAGTGATATTCTGCCTTACATTTATTTGACTCTCATCAAATTCATGAATCCAAATATTCAAGTACTTTATCATCCATTCAATGAAGATTTTTAAGTACCAACCAACTAACATGTATTTTGGCAACCTATATTTAATGTTTGAGTCTTATTGCCTTTTCCTTGGTGCAATGACCCATTGTTTTCTGCATGATGAGGTGATGAAACATATAGCTTCACAAATAACTCAAAGAAATATTCTGTTCACAAATTTTCATGCTTTGGTTTTTGTACACTTAAGGACCTGTTGTAAGTATTGTGTAAAAATTTCTTGCAGATCTTCTAACCACAGAGTTGGTGTTTCTGTTAATGGCCTTTAGATTTGTGACACAAATTGTTAGCCATGTCCAGACTTGACTAGTGATTCTGAAAATTTAAACTCTTGTCAGACAATTCAATGGCTTCCTACCTAATTTAATATGTATTTATATTCATAATGCAATGCCTTTTGAGTGAGGGAGGTCATCTCAAACATCCCCTTTGTTTGTGGTAGTTTGTCCCAAGCCCCTTCTGCAAAGGCACTGCGAGCAGCTGGATCATGTGGGCTTGCTCCAGACCCAGTAGTTTGTTCACAACATGTGATTTCGGCCATCACCAATAGTGAACTTGGGGATATTTTCCAATTTTTCATCAATTTGCTTGCATGCCATATGCATGCTGCAGAAATACTTTGGAAATACTAATTAGACAAGTTCAAGTTGTACACTGTAGACATAGATCCTTAATCTACTTATCATATAAGATATTGCAGTCAACAAATTAGTCTGGTCTTACAAAATATGGCACATGTGTCAGAGTACATATTCAGCTTCTTTTTCCCAACTGCCGATGCACATCAATATCACATGAAGCCATGCCAACAATGTCAATATCATGTACAACCCATAATTAAAACATGGTCCAATGTGCATTGTATGTGACCACATTGATTTGTTTAATCTCATCTGATAAGTAGATTAAAGAACTTTTTTATATAATTCTATAGATTAAGTGAACTAACTATTAAGCTGCATGGTACAGAGTGGTCTGTATGCAATAATTGAAACTAAATAATTAAGTATGGACTAAAGGAACCATAGAGGTATAGGAGAGGAATTAAGGATACATGCAAACAAATTGATGAAGAATCAGAAAATATCATCATGTTCACTATCAGTGATGGCCAAAATCACATGTTTCAAAAAAACTGCTAGTCTGTAGCAACCAAGGAGGAGAGTTCCTATCAGATGAGATGAGAAATCATAAAGATGATAAAGGGACAACACAAGAGCTGACCGTTCATGATTCACTGCCACAAAATTGAACTGCTGAAAGAGGCATGTGAACACAAGCTGGACATGCCCGCGCACTCCTCATAGCCTCAGGCCTACCCTGTTTTTTGTGGGAAGAAGCAATGAACCTGTTAGGGCAACTGCGGATGACTTAGTCAAGATCTATCAGGGGATCCTAAACATATATATATAATCATAAATACGACAGGAAAACACACCTAGCAGGGGATCCTAAAAGAAAAAAATAAAACCCTGCTAAGGTGGAATGCATGCCTATATACCAAGAAATCGGAGTCGAAATCATAAAATGATGGAAAAAGATGGAGAATGGTGAAACAGTGATAGGAATGCTACATCACATGATCATCGGACTCTGGTATCGGAGCCGCGACTGCACTCCGTCTTGGACTAGCGACAATGAGGAGGAATATACAGAGGTGATGGAGAAATATTGGAGGAAACATCGGACAAAGTGGAGCGTCCCCTAACACATCCCCTAACAGACAAAGTCATCCAGCAACTTCAAAACAACCATGCAACTACCAAAAACCCTGAAAAACCAGATAATCATGAAACCAGTGATCTGTCATGGTCCGTGCTTGGTCATGTTCTTTCCAAAGATCAATCAAAGGATGGCTCCGATGATGGCCACCTCACCATTGTTCAGTGCCAGCCACCTTTACCACCAGCCACCCTCCTCAGACTTATATCAGACCTCCATTGGAATTCATCCTCTACTTCAATACCACCAACAAATCATCATTCCTATCATTGCCATTACCAACCAGCACCATGTGCTATCTACTGCAGCACAATCAGAGCCCCACCATGCTCCACACATGTTCCATATTGTAGGCCAATCATATTGTGCATGCACCAGTTCTCGAGGTCATGGCTTTTGGCTGCCACAAGGACTTTTGAGAATTTGAGTCAGCACTCTTCGGCATCCTTCGGAGTACAAGTCTTTTCATTATATGTTCCATTCTGCTACCATATGCTCTCCTTTATATGTTTATGTCTTTATCTGTATAAATACTAAAGCTGTAGTATGTATTTTGCCAGTTCAAATATCAAATTAGCAACCTTACTTCTCTTAACTTGCTCTCATCTGCCTTAAGCTTCTTCTTGACCTTACTCCAGACTTTCCTACTCCATCCGGAACTCTGAAATTCAAGGCAACCATCAAGAGAGTAGCACAACCTATAAGTTGAAGCCAACACCTCGCACAACTTTGGACCTGACATCTCTGTCCAAATTCCAAGCTTAACATAATCTCCAACCAGAACATAGTGAACCAGAGACACATCCAGATCCACAGACATCCAACTCCATCCCATTTCCATTAACCAATGAACCAACAGACCCAGACCAAGATGAAAGCAATGCTGGTGCTGAATCCCAGCAATACAGTCATGGACAATGTCCAATGAAAGCCAAAGGTTCATATAAAGACATAAATGAAGGTTTTACAGCAGCTGTTACCCATTTTGAAAATATAGACAAAGAAGATGGCTCAACAACTGAAATTGTTGAAGATGACGACTCCAGAATTTTTTCACCATTACCTCCTGATTTTGCCTTTATTGGTGGCTTGAATTCAGAACCCCAATTGCTTGACAAAGCTTTACAAAGACCAAATGCAAAATAATGGCAAGAGGCACTGGGATATGAAATCAATCAGCTCAAAAAACTTCAGACCTGGACTGTTGAAGACCTACCTGCTGTACATACAGCTATACCCTGTGGCGAGGTGCTAAAGATCAAACAAGGTCCAGTGGAAAAATTCAAAGCTACTATGTCTGCATTGTTGCTGGAGGGCACAGACAAGTTGAAGGTGTGAACTACACTGAGACCTTTTTGGCCACAGAAAAGATGCCAACTGTTCAAGTTGTGCTGGCAAATGCCACCAAATGGTAACTCATTTCCCAATAGATCCTGAATTGTTCTGTTAACTGCATCCACAGCATACTTGTGCTGCATAGGCACTTCATCCCAGATGATGATTGAAGCTTGTTGCAAGAGTGGATAAGTGTGTGATCATCAACTAATACTGCAAAACAATGTGTCATTCACTTGCAGAGGAATCTGAAAATTTGAGTGAGCTGTCCTTCCACCTTTAAGAAGAAGTGATGCTATGCCTGATGATGCAACACAAAGAGCAATCTTTCCTTGAGCACACACAGCAGCAGCAATCGTGTTGCAGACAAATGTCTTTCCACATCCACCTGCACTGTGTAAGAAGAACACTCTGCCATTATCATTATTATTAACAGACTCCATCACTGCATCATATACCCTCCTCTGTGCATTATTAAACTGAGTAGTGTTGATTGTGACCCTGGCAGCCAGCTCTTTCCTATTATAATGCTCATGAATAAGTCTGTTCTCCCCAGTCACTGCACCCCAATCTTCAATGATTTCTGGCATTCCTGGAATCTCAGAAAGCTGTGTGCCCCAATTGCAAAGAACATGGTTAATCAGATGAAGACCATAATCATAAACTTCATCCTGACTAAAGTCACGGTTAGGATAAATGTTTCTAAGCTTGACCAAAAGATCATCACAGATATTATGCTTGAATTCATTCCAGAGAATTCCAGGTGAAGTCGGATTGCAGTGGAACAGAATGATGGCAAAAAGCATCCAAAGAGTGTAACCTGTCTGCATCTGCCCAGCCTCTTGAAGACATTGTCTCCACTCTTGATCATCCTCTAATAGACCAAGAGCAAAGCAGGCCTCTTTGAAAGTGCCATATTCAACACCATTGACTGTGCATAAATCAGCATATGAAATAGCACCTGGAACCACAGTAAGCAGAAGCCAAAGATAAAATCGCTCCCCTAAAGATGGAGATGCAGCATACATTCAACCAATAGCATAACCCTGTTGTCTTGGCTTCCAAGATTTTGTTTTGGAATTGTAAACCCAACTTTGAGGAAAGTTCTGATAAGTTGTGTCCCTGGCTTCATGGTTGGAATGATTGATTTTAAACCAAGCAGTAAGAGGAGTCTCCTTGGTTGCACCTCTTTCCAAGACATCATTAAGATTATCATCTAGAGTAAAGTACACCAACTGCTGGTCTTCCAAATGAACTGGAAGTCGGTAGACAGTAGGTTTCTCAGCATGCATGGCAAATTCAAAGATATGATAACAGCTTTCAACAGATCCCACATAGTGTGCATCCAAGTACTCTTTGACCTCATCACATTGTTGCTCATCAGAAAGCCCTATAGTGGTGCGGTCATGGCCTTTATAGATGTATTTGTGAATGTACTTGACAGCTTCTACAGTGGCACATATTTCAACATTGATATGACAATTGTACCTGAAATTCAATTGTCAACAAAAGTTCAATTGGAATTTAAAATAAAACTTACTTGGCAGAGAGATAAGGATTATAGGGAACCACATGCCTGTTATCATATGTAAATCCATTCTTCTCAACAGTGCATCCATTATTAGGCTGGGCATACTGAGGATAACCATTTTCAGTAAACACAGTCTGTTCACAAAATTCTTTTGGGTATTTTTTGCTGCATTTTCCATCAACCATGCAAGGTGCAATAGGTTTTTCATCACCACAGGTGTTAGGGGACGCTCCACATTGTCCGACGTCTCCTCTGATATTTCTCCATCATCTCTGTATATTCCTCCTCATCGTCGCTAGTCCAAGACGGAGTGCACTCGCGGCTCTGACACTGGAGTCTGATGATCACGTGACATAGCATTCCTATCACTGTTTCACCATTCTCCATCTTTTTCATCGTTTTATTATTTCAACTCCAATTTTTGGTATATAGACATGCATCCCACCTTAGCAGGGTTTTATCCTTTTCTTTTAAGATCCCCTGCTAGGTGCGCTTTCCTGTCGTATTTATGTTTATATATATGTTTAGGATCCCCTGCTAGATCTCGACTAAGTCGTCCACAGTTGCCCTAACAACAGGGGCCATGGAGCATACAGGTGGTGATAGTCTCATATAGAAGAGGATGGGTGTTAGGATCAGGGATCTGAGCAGAGACAATAGAGTCAACCTGGTTTGCATCTCGAATTTTGTCATTTGGATGCAGGAAAATGAGGAGATGCATGTGAGGAAGGCCACGCTTCTGGAACTCAAGAGTGTGAACTGTTGCAACAGTTCTTCCAAATAATCCATCATGTATTTCCTTCAACAATGTTTTTTTTTTCTGTTCAAAAACATGTGCCACAATGCCAGGTCAATCAGAAGCCTTTTGTTTTCTCCTTCGATGATTGGCCTCAGGATGTGGAGGGACTTCCCACAGAAGCTGTTCCTGAATCTCTGGCCAGTTAGGATTCACTGTCATAGTAAGGAAAATATCTGGTTTTCGAAAAGCCTGACAGATAGCAACCATCTTCACCATGAGGAAAGAGCAACACATAATGGAGAGTGAAATAAGAAGGATGCAAATGGCTTATTCTTCTGAGACCTCCAGCCCTCATTCTGAGGATGATATCATGGTGATCTGAATGGTTTTCAGACCCATCTCCAGGAATAATAGCAGCAACCTCATCATTAGCAGTAGGCAAGTTGTATCGTCGAAGATCCTGATTGCGTTCAGCACGGAGTCGAATAGCCACAGTATGATGCTCCTCAGGAGGCTTTTCTCTCAACACTTCATATGCATGCCTATAGAGTTGAACATAAGGATGGTTGTCATTGAGAACTCCTTGAATTATGTTCATAACAGCAAAATTCAAGTTTCTATTGTTTTGTTCTCTCTGAGCCAACTGTTCAAGTGGGTCATGGATGTAAATTTGGGCAAACACTGGAGCATTTCCAGGAGGAGGAAGGAGGGCACCTGACAGATGATGAAGTTCACCACTGATCCAAAATGAATAAGGGCCTGAGCCAACAGTAACAGACTGATCCACTTTGACACCCAGGGAAGTAAATGCAAATGCAGAGTTATATTGTCGAATATTAGTTTTACACTCAAGGCTGTGTGGGCTTGTACCATCAAAGAGATCCCTAAGATCTCTTGGAGCAGGAGGGAATGGAGGAAGTTGGACCTGGCCACTAAGACAACACATTCCAAATTTTGGACTATTAACTGTAGAGTTTGATAGTCTTTCAGCTGAAAAATGAAGTGCATTACAATACTCGCAGAGTGATGTCATAGGTCCTAGATAGTGCCTTCCATCAGGTTCATGATAGACAGCCCTGCCTCTCAGCAAAGGATTTATTCTTGCAGCTTGATGACAACCTCTTTGAGGAGGGGGTGATGGAGATCGTGATGGAGGTGGAGGTGAAGATGGTGGAGGTGGTGGAGGTGGAGATGGAGATGGAGGTGGAGGTGGGAATGTCTTAAAGAATTGACAGTTATAATAATATGGGCATGATAGCCTTCAATATCCTGCCTGGATGTATTGTTTGTAATACTCTCCATCCTCAGCTGTCTTTGTAATAAATCTCTTTGTTCATCCCACCTTTGGCGTTCCTCTGCTTCCTCATCCTATTGGAGCTGCTCTTGTGCCTGTTGCTCATTTCTCCATGCATTGCGCATCTGTTGCATCCATCTGTCATCTCGTCTCTGGGCCTCTTCCATAGCAGCCTGTACATCTATGTAGTGCTGTGGATTGTGCAAAGGAACCTGAGGTTGGTTATTTGCAGGCTGTAATTGGGGGAGAGCAGCATATTGAACAGCAACATCTTAGAATGGTAGAGGAGCAGGAGGAGGTGGTGATGGTGATGGTGGAGGGGGTGAAGCAGGAGGTGGAGGAACAATCTAAGTGTAATGGAAAAAAAAATTAGTTGAATTTTTATCTTTCAAAAAAAAAAAAACATACAGGAGGAAGAGCAGTATATCGAGCAGCAAGTTGTTCAAATGGCAATGGAGCAGGAGCAGGTCTACCTCTACCTCTACCTCTACTTTGTTGTGGCAAGGGAGGTAATTCAGCCAATTTATGAGCCAAATCAGGAGGAAGATGCCCATAGTGCATATGTGTAGTAGGAACAGGAACAGGAACAGGAACAGGAGTGGGAAGTTGTCTTCTTCTTCCTCTTTGCCCTATTGGATGAAGAGGTGGTAAATTAGCCATGCGCTGTGCCAAATCTGCAGGAAGATGGCTGTAAATAGGGCCAGGTAAAGGAGCAACCAAAAAATGATCATTGTTGTTGTTATTGTTATTAACAGGAGGAAGTACAGGAGGGCCCAATGGAGCAATCTGAGGCTGATGTGGAGTTCTGCGATGTACAGGACTATCCAGAAGCCTTTAATCACACTCATTTCTCTGAGCAGCTGTTCTGATGTGTTGTGGAGTAGTTGGAGGTGTTTGATTCCTAAGTTAAAAAAATCAATTAAATTAGATTTTTTATTTCCAAAAAAAAACCATACATAGGGTTAGATTCAATGGTTTGAGCACCTTCTGGAGTAGATGGATGTGTTTGATCCCTAATTTTAAACAAATTTCAATTAGATATATACCATTTTTAAACATTAAATTAAAAACATACATATTATAGAGTTGGATCTAAAATTGCAAAAAATTGTTGTGGTTTGATAAAAGAAGAATTCCTTCAGATGCTCTGTCTTTCCAAGCAGCTGGGTAACCCAAAAAGAGGAAGATCTGGGGAATAATGAAGCAGTTCAGTCAATAGCCACCTGACACTGCTGTATGTACTGTATATATACAGTTGTATATAATAACTACCAAGCTATCTAAACTGGGTCCAGATGGTTGTCCAGTTATCCCTGGACCTATAGTCGCGAGGGCCTTTCTCAGCGGTATCGACCCAAGGGGGCCACGCAATGCCAGAGGAATACAGAAAAGGATGCTATCTACTGGTACCACCTCCACAGTGTTTAGCTCCCTCAAAAAATGTGACAGGGCTAGGGATAATTGCCCTGACACACTCTCTTAACCCTGGGATGTGGGTCTCTTGAGAGTATAGAAATGAGATGGGTTTTTGGACAGAACCCAGAGAACTGTGTGGAGGGAAGGGAAGAAAGGATATATGAGTTGAATGGAACATCTGAACTTATATTGGTAGAATTTGACCAAAAAAGGTCAGCTTGGGGAGTGTGGCAGGTTAGATTGACAGAAATGACCCAAAAAGGTCAGCCTGGGGAGTTGTGGCAGTTGAAAAAGGGTGGTGGGAACAGCTGACTAAAATATTATTCATGCTGACACATATTTCCGGAGTGCTTACATGATGCTTACATGAGCAATCAAACTCCCACATTCAGCTGTCCCATTCATTATAGACAAGCCACAAACCCATGCCTACAGCACGGATTCGGGGCTTGCCGGGGGCTCCGCCCCCAGACCCCTCATTAGCAGCTAACCCTGAGCCTATACCCTAAGTTCCTTGCCATGGCCATGCATACAGGTGTCCCCAGGTTGGCATATGTCTTTTCTAATTCACTTCACATTTGCAATTTGCAATATTTACCTGCCTTTTGAATCTCTACCCATACTCATACTCTGCCACAACCCATACCATTTATCCACATCTTTACCTCACCCATCAAAATACCTATTCCCTCTCTGCCTAATATTTATGTTCCCCCTTCCCATCTCTCCATCTACTCCCATCTGTGAATCTCCCATCTTCCTATGTGCCCAGCTTCCTATCTCTCTAATATTTCTAACACTCACCTCCCCATGTTTTCCCATCCACCTGCCTGTCCATCCACCCAATGCTTAGTGCTTGAAAGTCCAGTTGTTTTCCAGTCTTAGCACCAAAAAAATTCTTGTTCTCAGACTCCACACTACATACATTTTCTCATAATCATGTCAATTCCTGTTTTTTCTCATAAAATCCATATGTTCATTTACCTGTCTCTTTATTTACCTATCTGCTCATGTTCCCAATATTTTCCAGTCTGTGAATTATCTTTCAACTATATATTCAGCTTATCCACCATCCATCTGTTCTCATTTAAAGGCTGGGTACACCCAAGATAGGCAGCATGGGGGGAGCAGCCCAAAAAAACCAAAAAAACCAAAATTAAGATCAAGTGTAAGGGAGGTAATTAAAACAAATGGTGAGAGGAGAGGTGGATTTTGTATTATATTTTATTTTGAGGCTGGAATTGATTGATCACTGTAATAATGGGAGGAAGAGGGTGGGAAAAATTGGATGTGAAAATTTGATGTGAAAAAGGTCATGTGGCCATGTGGGAGGCAAAAAAAAACAAAAAAAAAAGTCACATGACCTGGCAAAGGGCTGGAAAACTGTCTAACCACTTGCTCAGAGAAAAGAGGGGGCCGATTAGCCAAAAATGGGGGCATTCTGACAACCAGTAATGCCTCCTGAAATGGAATTGCGCGCAACGGCTATAAAGGCTAGTGTAGGGTGTGGTGGGAGGGAAAAAAATAAAATGGAAAGGGAAAGGAGATTATAAAGATGGATGATGGTAAGTGCAATTTGGAGGTTGGAGAGAAGATCATGAACTCAAAAGGAGGGAGGCGAGCAAAACAGGGTGACGGCAAATATAAATTTGAAATGTGTCTGAAGACCAATGGCCAATGGCTTGTATCATGTAGGCGGGAATGCTGGCTTCTGCGAGAGCTGTAGCACTGCCAGCATGGAGAGAGTGACCACCGACATTATCAGAAAAATGCTGGTGGAGGCAGTGTAAGAACCAAGCACGTGTGGGGATGGTGCCATCTTCTTTAAGCCACGACTCAGCACGGAAAGGAAAGCAATGGTCTCTTAGAGAGAGATATTTGATAAAGGGCATTAACGGGTCATCAGCAAGATCAGTGGATTGAAGTATAACAAGACTTCCTTCAAAAAACAGTCTGCCTTGTGACCAGGTAACGAAAAACAGAAAGATTTTGGGTCAGCCTGAACAGTGCTGTGCATGATGACTTTGCGATAATCTTGCAAACTACTTTTATCTGGCCAAGTAAGTTCACCCAGACGTAATAAACTGTGGAAGCTGGTAAGGAGGAGGCATAGGAAAAGGTTATCGTCAAAAGAAAGAGAGGAGGCATACCATTCAGAGACGGTAGTAAGTTCAGATCTGGTTAGAGGTTGTTTTTGTGATGTAGCGGATGGAAACATTTTCCAACAACCCTCAAGGGTTTTTGAGACAAGCCAATGGCGTTGATGGAGTTGAACATCAGGGAAGAAAGGTTCGAGCTGACTGCAGACACCTGAGAGGTAAGAACTGATGGATTTGGGTTTGATGTAGTGAGCCATATAAACAGCATAGAAACTAAGAGTATTGGGTGTGGGTTCAACTGGTAAAGCATGGGTGGAGCAGAAGGTGAAATAGGATGTGACTGCAGAAGAATAGGATGATAAGGAACTGAGCTCTATAGCACAAGCAATTGCAATGGCACGTTCACAGCGCAAACACTCATGCGTCCAGGCTTCCTGGGGGGGATGCCTGGACATAGATGATTTCTGGATCATAACTGAGCCTCCCCCAACATGAATCGAGGGGGTGAAAATTTGGTGACCACCAAATCTGGTTGAAATCGACGTGCAGAAGTGATTTCGAGACAAGAGAGTGCATCAGCCACTTTGTTGTCAGCGCACAGGATGTGGAAAACGCAAAGCTGTATGCCAGTGGAGATTAACAAATCAACAGCTGTGACAAGGATGGGGTTGTAAGCTGGTAAAGCATGTAAAGTGTTAAAAATATCAAAGGTATTTGAACTATCAGTGAGGATAGCCAAACAATGAGGTTTTGGGCCTGTTGACTCACACACATGGCTAAGTGCTGAGAGAACGGTGAGGGCCTCAAAGAAAAAGATACCATTTCGTGAAAGTGGTGAAATGGTGCACACAAAACCCTCACAGGTTTCAGATGACCAGTATCCCATACCTGTAGGACAGGTGTCACAAAGGAACATGGCTTGTGCATCCAACCTGGACCATTCTCGAGACTTGAGGATATGGACACTGTTTGAATTGTTGATATGAGCAGCTAGCCAACGAAGCTTGCTGCTAATAGAGTTGTTAATAGATAATTTTTGAAAATGGGACGAACCACGTCTCATCTTCTCGTACACACTCAAGAGTCCTGGTCGAAGTAAAGGATAAACATTTAGGGCCCAATTGACCCAGCCAGCTAGACGTTGGAAGTCTCTTAGAGAGCGACGCTGACGAGGGTTAGTGAAGGTTCGAATGGCCGAAACTAACTCATTTCTTACATCGTGAGACATGGTGATTGTCATAGCGTTCAGGTCTACGTCAAAACCAATAATTTGCAGAGGGGCACCGAAAACCTGCTTTTGTTCTTCATGTGGGATGCCAACTTCATCAAAGAGTGTCAAGAGGTTGGCTTGTTTGATAGGTAAAAATTTGTTATAAGGCAGATAGAAAGTGGTGTGAGTGGCAAATTCCCATGAGAAAGCATGTCGACATAGGCAAAAAGGTCATGGATGAGTCTGACCATGACTGCAATCCAAAGGATAAGTCACTGCTGGCACTGGGTGGTGTTTCCCCCAGAAAAACCCATTTCTAGACATGTTTTGTGATTCTAAAGGGTTTTTCCCATGGAAACACAAAGGGTGTTTCTGAAAGGAAATTTGAGAAACACATTATGTGTTTCTTTCATGTTTCCCATAGATAGATTTCTTGTTTTTCTCAAGATTTATCTATGGGAAACATGCTTTCTTTGTTTCAAACAAAGAAAGAAACACTTATCATGTTTCAAAAAGATAAATTTTGAGAAAAACAAAAATTTTATCTATGGGAAACCTGAAAGAAACACATAATGTGTTTCTCGGATTTTTCTTTCAGAAACACTTTTTGTGTTTCCGTGGGAAAAACCCTTTGAAAATCACAAAATGTGTCTCTTAATGGGTTTTTCCGGGGGAAACACCACCCGGCACCAGCAGTGAGTGAAAAGAAGGTAACCCAAAGGTGGCCTGCCCCTCGGTTACCATAGTTGTTGTTGTTATCAATGTGATGGGAACCACGTTTACACCAAGCATAAAACAGTGTATTTTGCAGTATGTAGTTCAGTCCCTCACCTTTGAATTCAAATTTTCTTGCGGAGTGATTTCTTTAGTACCATGGAACATGTCTGATTTTTTTCGAGCCCAGGAAGTGACGGGAAGTGGTAGATATCAACAGTTTTGCATGTCTGGTACCTTTGCATGTCCCAACCATATATAGTACTAAAACTGACACATACAATTTTCTTCTAAATATCCAACTATGTACTGTAAAAAAGGCAGTGAAAGATATCACTCATTTCAGACCAGCTCAGCTTAGCCTCAGTTTCTATCCCACTCTCATAGATTTCTTTCAACAGAGAATTCTACTGCATTTTCGTATACCACACACTTTATTTCGAAGTGCCAAACATGCCTACACTAAGTCACGTGATTTCGGTTATTACCACAACTAGAAACCAACCACCATTATTGCTTGGCTATCAGCGAACAGACGTTGGCTGACTTGCCCTGAAATCTATGTTTACGTTTTCCGTACATATATACTAATCACTACTTACAATGGTTCCAAAAGGTCCAAATCATCATTTCGCGACTTCCTTAGGTACCAAAGACCAAATAGTACCCAAAAGAATCATCAAAACTAAAAATCAAAACCAAAAAAAAAAAAAAGCCTAAATCTTTTTTTGAAACTGGGAGATTCAGAAATACGCACAAAGGTTGTATGCTCTCAATCCCCCACTCTGAAGCCATTGTGCCAGTCACGAATGGAAGAAGAGCGCTTCCTGCTGCCCCACAAGCAGTCATCCATCCTATTGTCCCGTTGACGAGATGACGAGGAAGAACGTGTGCGGTGTGGTTTACGACGATAGGATAAATTGGACCTAGGAGGATGCCGATTATAGAGACAGAGATGGCACCTCCAGTAAACGAAGGGAGGAGCCAAACGATTAATTGAAAACTTTTTTTAACATTAAGTGAGCGGACTTGAAATAGGATGATAGAGGGAGAGGACTTACAAAATCGCGAGGAGGGTGTAAATGTAAATGGCGTAATGGTTTCCAATCTGTGCACCCGCGATTAGATTAGCCTGATTTGAAAAAAGAAACAAGGTGCAACCTTCTTAGTAACCCCGACCAAGATGACACGACCCAAAGTAAGACCTAAATTTTGAACATTATCCCACAGTTCCGAACACAAGAAACGAAGAAATAACCTTACCACCAAAGAACCCGGTTTGAACATAGCCGGACGAAGACCCACCTCCACGGACGATCATCATGTATGTTACAATCCACCCTGATTTCACAGTGATCCAAAGTTGTTATTCGATCAATTGATTGTAATGATTAAATTTCAAGTTATACCTCCAATTGTGACTTCAACTCCCATGGAAACTACGAGGAACAGAGCTAAGAGGTGGACGGTTTTATTCTTCATAAGCTGACCAAATTTGTCATCGTGTTGAAATTCTTCAGTCTTGTTAAGTACCACTTCTCCGGCTCGCTTTAGACATTCTGTGAATTTAACGATCCACGTCAGCTTCAAAGCTTTGAATTTTTGGCTTCGAGGTTGGCAGGGACCGGTTCGGCTAATAGAACGTACCGTCTTGCGCTGCTAATCTAAAGACTCCAGCAAGAATGGCAATGTTGAAAATTGCCAAGGAAAGCGAGATAAGATAGTGGGATGACCAATGTGTTAGTTGAGAGAAGTGTGTAGCAGAAAGGGGAGCGGATAATGCTCCAACGCCTATAAATGATGTTAGTCTAGTGAATGGAAGACTTTGGGGAATGGCTATACCATATGCGGCCTGTATGAAACCGATTTTATATTCAGAATCATTTTGAAGAGTCGCAATGAAGCCGTTAGCAGACGTGTCCTAGAACATGTACAAAAAAAGGGGGTCGTATTACTCCAACCCTTTCTGTCATGGTGAATACTAACTTGAAATGCCATTCCAATCCCTCCGAGACCAAAGGATAAAACAAAAAGCGGAAAGGAAAGCTCGAGAAATTGAATAGAAAATGATGCAATCTGGAAGAGACACCCGACAACGAGCATCTGAGAGATGACGGGTTTGTGATATTAATTTTTATAAAAAATAAAAGGTTGGCTTAGAAGCCCCACCTTTCCTAGACCAAGTCTATCAGTAAAAGACATATTCGTCGATGCTCCTAAAACTGCTCCCTGAAAATAGTATTGGCCGTGAAATAACGGAGGGTTCATCATAAGCAATACTGACCGCACTTCCAAAAACTAATATCCAAGACACCGTTCCGAACCCAACCTGCAGAATTCATGGGCACCGGGAGGGGTTGACAAACCGTCAAAGGAATAGGGAGGTAACATACGTGATAAGATTTCTGAATTCGTGGTAGGAGCGATCCTTTCGAACCTTCGGCCCATCCTATCAAAAATAAAGCCCAACAGAGAGCAAGAAATTGTGCGCGAGCCATACGCGCTTCCTTTCTGGTTGGGATTTTTACATCGTGCTGTATGAATATGAAAGGATCCAGCTCGCTCAGGGTTTGTACACGAGCTTGTTCAAAATGATCTGTGGTATTAACATCCATACTGGTCGTGATATCATTGAGCTGGAGCATCTGCCCAGAGGTGAATGACTCAGATAATGGAGGGCTGTTGTAGTCTAATGCAAAGTTGCGAAGTGGCACGACCCATGAGATGGACGGAACAGGAAGGATTTAGTGTATAACTACTGTCACAGATGTCACGGTAATTGGAAAAGGAACACGTGAGTGATAATGTAATGGTAAAAATTCATTCAGCGTTTCAAATGTAAGTATATCAAATCATTAGCTGACTACGTTACATAAAAACTCAGGTAAATACGTATCACTACGCGATACCTCGCAGCTCGTAATAAGAGATAATAACGAGCCAGCGAAATGGGAACAGAATGGAATGAAAGAAACAAGAAATGAGAAGAAAGAAATAAATTTTATCATTCAGAGTAAGGTAGATGGAAGAATATTTTCGTAGTGAGGGAGAAAGGAAAGTGTTCTTCGAGGTGGTTTTGGTAGGGCGTGCCGGTTTTGGGACGTTCGTCCCATTTCACCCCAGATTCTCCATCAGTGCTTTGACGAATTAATTTCCGGGTTTCCTGTGGTTTTCGTCAAGGAGGGCACACCCTTAATTAGGACTAACAAACTTACATAATCAGGGAGCATGTCTAAATATAGTAATATGACCTCATCTGCGTGAGCGCCCGCGTCCTTGGCCAGCGCCTCACAAGCCATGCACACCCAATATGGTGGCTCCTGCTCAAGTTCTACGCACTGGAGATTATACTAGACACATCATGTGAGTCAGAAGATGAATCACCACACTCCCGATGAACTCGAATTTGCAGTGTTCACACTGCCTTCCTTTTCACTGCCATTTTCGGCCATTCAATTGTCCTGTTCTTTGGAGGTAGTACGTACTAACATCATGCCGTACATCAGTCAGACCCCTCAATCGGACAGGTTGAATTTCTCACTCAATTTTCGAGCTACAACTTTAGGAATTGACAGAGGTATTCAAGGACTATGATATATAGCATTTGGGTTAAATACCAATTAAATCCTGTGAAAAACGGTGGTTGTCACGCTTGCCGAAAGATGCCGCTTCGGAGTTTGATAAATTGATGATGGCACGTCTGCTCTGCCATACTTATGCCTGCTGAATGCAGCAGTCTCGTCAACAGGACTGACATTTCAACGATCCTATGTATACGAAGGTTCGAAAACACGGGAGTTTTCAACATTCAGAGAGCCAGAAAGTCAGATAGGTATGCCATGATTCATCGACTCTTCTCCTTGTTAGATTGACCCTCTCTTATTTTAGCTACCGAAGTCAACTCTTTTCAATCGCGAAAAACGGCGACATGAATCATAGGCGGAACCATTTGCTCATGTCGGCACCTCGAGTTTTGGTGCCTTCCCACCTATCTCCCCAACCACTTTAATCAACAATAACTAGGTAAAAATATTTATATATTGTTATATATTTGCCTACTCTCTTTAACATACCTATCTACTTATATTTACAAGCGTCTAAACACTTGCTAGTTAATCGATTGAAACTGCTCGGTAGAAGACGGACATTCAATATTTACCATTTTGGTGTGTGACACAGCGGTGGCTGTCCGACCTCGGGTCTGACCGTTGTATGGGTTGATGTTAGTAAACCTTCATTTTTATGTCAAAGTTACAGCTGTTTTCATATCGATAGGCCGAAATCCTAAACATCCACGCATAGCTCGCTTAGGCGGAGCGGGAATTTGGAACTTCAAATGTAGAGGCCGGCTACGTGTACGGCTACATTGAACATTCCATGGTTCCAGACTCCCGGCTAGCAGGGGTCTCCCAAAGTCCACCTGTACGTGTAATGTTTGAGTGACACTAGGCCTATCGATATGGAAACAGCTGTAATCATAGGACTCACGCTGTCATTGATCGAATGGAACAGCCCAAAAGTCTTTGGAATTTCTCACCGAAGTGACATCATTCCACATTCCTGACACCTCGCAGTCTTCGTCAGCGTCTTCCCTTCCCACACTCACGATATCGAGGTCTTCACTTACCCCTTCGAACTCACCACTCTCTGAGTCTTCGGTCACCTCTTCTTCGTCAAAATTCCCTTCGTCGAAATCTCTTTCCTCTTCGTCGTCTGTGTCAGCGGCAACCTTGTTCACCTCTGGAGAAAAAGACCTACTCGGGTGCGCCTCACCCTCACCACTAAGTAAGAAATCTGTCAGTGATCCTTTTCAGAAGGACTCTCCCCCGTTTTGCCCAAATCTCTTCTTCATCTCAGATACTTCGAAGTTGGAGATCTTACAGAGGTGCTCGTATTTGGTAAGGTCTAAGTTTTTGTGCTTTCCTTCAGAGTGAACCTTCATGAAATATTTCCAGATGGCAGGGTTAGTCTTTGGGCAAATGGGACAGTGAATCGGTATACTAGAGCAAGGCGAAAAAGCGGTGGACTCTGCTGCCGTGCCATAAGAGTAGTTCATCTTGATGAGACAGCCCTCTGACATTTTTGATTGACTCCTAGGTTTCCATTCGCGCCCTTTCCTTTTGCCAAGTAGAACTGGCACGGTTGCGATGGGCTGAGGCACATGCCACACAGAGGTTCAATTGATCGAATGACGGCGGGATCGTATAGGATATGCGACCCAATGTGCTCGAGAACACGTCGACCTTGCGAGAGATCAAGCGTAACAGTTGGCGAGCAATGCGGGCAGTCAGAAGTTGTCATCGATCCGATATCCCCCCAAATCCTGGTCGCTCTCACAAACAAAGCGAGCGTCTCCTGTAAAATTGGATGCAGCAGTAAGCTCGATAAAATCCCTGAGCGATTAATTACTCGCCAGAACATTGGCGATAGGGGTATTCCTTGGTCGCTGCAAGTTTTGGCACAGTCTTGAGATTTGACATGATAAGGCTTTGGAAGAGACTTGCAAACTACGCTCTGTAAAAGATAAAAAGGAATGCTAAGGTGGGTTTTCGAGGTGGCTGGGTTGACAGACTGGATAAGACATCCTGTAAATCGCTCATTGTGTACGTTCTCCAGTCATGTCGTCTGTGGTCGTGGGCTAATGTCAAGCCTAGCATTTGATATGAGACGGTAACGGTCTCTTCTGGGAGCGTTTCCTCGGAGCCCATTTATCTCTCCAAGACAAAAGCCAGAACTTGTTCTCGACACAGCTAAGTGTAGAGATTGGGTCTGAACATTTTTCTGTGTCGTCAGTGTGACGTTCCAGTGAGTGATGTGGGCTGGAGTTGAATGTTTTTTCGGTATCGACGAATCTTGGAATATCCTGAACGCGTTTCAAACGATATGTCGAGCTGGCATGTTGTCGATACTTGCTCAAATCCTTTAGGGCGTGCGCTTTGGACTTTTCAATACCTTTGATGAGTACTTTGGAATGGAATACCCTTTTATTCATGGGGGTGCATGGATAGGAATCTCGGACCAAGGCAAAGGCTGGGAATTATTTTTTTTTGGAACGCCCCATAACGGGGTCTTTGAACGAATTTGTTGCTAAATTTCGATCTGGCCAAGGGGTTGACCAGTTGCTACATTATTTATTCCCAATGTTGTTAGAGTATGCAATTGGCTTTCACTCACTAATTTTACACATCTAGTATGACAGTGGATGAGGTGACCTTGACTAAACTCCACGGAACTGGGTTGATAGTGTTGCCACGGCTTAGCTTGGCTCTGGCTCATGAGCCGTAGCCAATTTTCATGACTGAGATGATTGAGATGTTAAATCCAGCCTTACTCCATCTTCAACATCTGAATCTGATGAACTGCTGGTGGATGGAAGGCAAATAA
>Ga0193743_1001076_pt1 | contig 20814 bp, 18 predicted proteins | sample L2c2metaG_FD_143038 | JGI IMG/M metagenome (GOLD analysis project Ga0193743, IMG submission 143038) | Soil microbial communities from a riparian zone of the East river system, Colorado, United States - L2c2 | ecosystem: Environmental > Terrestrial > Soil > Riparian zone | place: USA: East River... | reverse complement strand
TTCCCGCGGGATTCACCCGGCGATCCTGTCCAAGGGCGGGCTCGGGCCGGCACTCAATGCGCTGGCCCGCCGCTGCGCGGTGCCGGTCAAACTCGACCTCGCCGTCCATCGACGGTTGCCCGAGTCGGCCGAAGTGGCCGCCTATTACGTCGTCGCCGAAGCGCTCACCAACGTCGCCAAGCACGCACAAGCATGCGAGGTCGACGTGCGCGTCGATGCCGACGACGCCAACCTCCATCTCTCCATTCACGATGACGGAATCGGGGGAGCCGAGGTAGGCAAAGGCTCTGGCCTCACCGGCCTGATGGACCGTGTCGAAGCGCTCGGCGGCACGATGGAGATCTCGAGTCACCCAGGAAACGGGACAGCACTGCGCATCAACATCCCATTGAAAGTCGGATGACAGGCGACCGTTCACCCGACGACAATCCGGCGCTACTGCGTCAACCAAACATGAACGCAGTCATGCTGCGTCGAACTGATCCAAAGGACAGCGGGCAACGTCGCTGCGAGGCCTGATCGGCGTCCTGGCCTTCAACGTGTACCAGACACTGCGTGGGGGTTTGGATCACAATGTCGGCCTCGATTAGTGGAATTCGATCGAAGAACCGCCATTTCGGCATCATTCGGCGATTTCGCCGGCCCAGGCTGGGGATTTCGTGCCGGTGTTCGTCACGTTGGAGCGCCTGGCGGCTACAAGGGTGACCAGGATGAGGGCGATCACTAGCAGCGCGGCTGCGACAGTGCCGTCGCCGTAGGACAGGCCTCCGGCCTTGGCGGGCTTACTGAACCAATCCGCGATGGAGGCGCCGAGCGGTCGGGTAGTTATGTAGGCCCACCAGAATGCCAAGACGCTGTTGAGGTGAAAGCGCCAACAGGCTAGAGCAGGCACGGCGATGACGACGGCGAATAGCACGATCGATCCCAGGAATCCGAAGTGCAGTTGGCTGGCCGTCAGGTCGCCGGCGGCCGTGCCGAGGGCGAATGTGAACGAAACGGCCACCCAATAGAACACTTCGCGGCGGCGTGTTGTGATGCTGTGTATGTCGAGGGTGTTCTCGCTGCGATGCCATATCCAGAATGTCGCCGCGACCGCAAGGGCGCAGAACAGGGTGGACATTCCAAAGGAGACGCCGAGCTGGTGGTGGATCACATCTGCGGCCATGGTGCCGAAGACGGCGACCATCATCACCGCCGACCAGTAGGCAAAGGCGTTGTAGCGCCGTGTCCGAAACTGAACCCACAGGGTGATGGCGAAGCCTGTTGCACCGATACCTATGCCCAACAAGCCGATCGTGTTGAGCAGGTAGTCCGATGCAGCCTCACCCATTGCGGTCGTTATCAGTTTCAAGACCCAGAACGACGCGGTTATGTCAGGCACTTTCGCGGCGAGTGGCTCGCGTCGCAGGCGAACTCGACTGTCGGCCCTCATGATCGCGTACCAACTGTCCAACTCGTATCAGGTGGGCGGATCGCAAGCATTGTTATCGGTTTCCTCTCGCTTGCCGCGCGTCGGGTGACCCTTCGGTCTTCGGACGTTGGGGGCCGCGGAGTAGGCCCGCGGGGCGCCCCACCGGAAACCAGAGGCCCGAGCATCCGCGGTTGATTGCCGCGTTTCTGAGTTGTTCGGCCGCTTTGCCGTCCGGCCGCCAAGGTAATGGCAAATGTTAATCGTCTCCTGTGGCGAAACTGGGTACCGGCCAAGGTGTTTCGAATGCTCCTGGTGTGAGCAGGATGTATGGCCGGCCGGTGGCAGGTAAGGATTACGGCTAGCGGGGGGCGAAAGGATTGGCGCGACTGCCTCGACGTCATCCTCGACCTGATCAGCAACATAGCGAGGTGACGTCTGTCAACACCAACGCGCCGCGCTCTACGAGGGTGACCCGGCCCAACGGACCCTTGTGTCATCAGCCCAGGTGTTTACTGAGGAGGCTGACGATGCCGTGCATAAGATGTTCGCTCCAGCGTCGTGACGCTGGGCATTTACCGTTGGCAGGTAGGCAGAAATTGCAGCTGGCGGGGAGCGTTGACAGCCGTCAGCGGTAACGACATTGGCCCGCTCGCGCGCGACTGTGGCAGGTGCATCCCCGCGGATGTGGAACTCGCTACACCGATGCAGCGCCTGGCCGCGTCATCGAGAGATTCAGATGGCCACGGCGATGAGCAGTCACCACAGCACGAGCCGCAGTTTCAATGGCAAAGCCAAAGATCTAGTCGTCAAGGATGATCGGCCTGAATGGCAGACAACCAGTCTCCGAGCATTTCCGGGCTCGAGCGGCATCGCGGTCGGCCGTTCGGGCGACGTACGCTGCTGCGCGGCGCCGGTGTCCTGGGTGCCTCGCTCGTCGCTTCGACACTGTCCGGATGTGATTACGACGACGACGCGTTGACGTTCTTCTTCCAGGCCAATCCGGAAGAGGCGGACGCGCGGATGCGGGTCGTCGACGAGTTTCAGCGCAGACACCCCGGCATCAAGGTGCGCACGGTGCGGTCAGGGGGCGACCCGATGCAACAGATCTTCACCTTTTGCGCGGGCGGGAAATGCCCGGATGTGTTGATGGTCTGGGAGCTGACTTACGCCGGACTGGCCGATCGGGGTGTGCTAGTGGATCTGAACACGATCCTGGCCCAGGACCCGACCTACGCCGCCGAGCTGAAATCCGACAGCGTCCCGGCGTTGTACGACACGTTCGAGTTCAAGGGTGGCCAATACGCGTTCCCCGAACAATGGTCGGGGAACTTTCTATATTTCAACAAGCAGCACTTCGACGATGCGAACTTGAGACCACCCGGCAGTTGGGAGGATGCCTGGAGTTTCGCCGAGTTCCTTGATTCCGCTGAGGCGCTCACCAAGCGTGACGCGTCCGGCAAGGTCACGCAGTGGGGCTTCGTCGACACATGGGTGCCCTATTACTCTGCGAGTCTGTTCGGAATGAACAACGGCGCCAGTTGGTCCAGTCCATGGAACGACCCGGGGCGCATGAATTTCGATGACGACGCGTTCATCGAGGGTGTCCAGTTCTACGCGGACCTGGCCAACAAGTACCGGGTGGCGCCGAAGACGGCCGATCAGCAATCGATGTCCACGATCGACCTCTTCGCGCGAGGCAAGGCCGCGATGGCCATGGGCGGGCACTGGCGATACAGCACACTCTCCGAGACCGCCGGCCTGGATTTCGACGTGACGGTATTGCCCGTCGGCCCGAAGGGGCACGGCTCGTGGTCGAACGTCGGAACGACGGGGCTCGCCATCTCCGCCAGCAGCCGCCGCAAGGAAGCGGCATGCGAGTTCGTGAAGTTCGTGACCGGTCCTGTGGGGCAGGCGGTGATCGCCGAATCCGGCTTATTCGTACCGGCATTGAAGTCGGCGATGAACTCCGCGGGATTCGCCAAAGCTCACATCCGGGTGCACAACCTCGATGTCCTCACGGGCGGACCGGCCCGCTCGAGGCACCTGCCGGTCACTCCGGCGTGGGAAAGGGTCGATGCCTTGATGGATCGCAACTTCGGCCCCGTGCTGCGGGGTGTCCAGCCGGCGACCTCGTTCAAGACCGACCTCGCTGCCGACGTCGACAAGGTGTTGCGCAATCAATGACTGTCCGCGAGAAGGCTCCAGCGCCGACCGTGCCCCCACGGACGGGGAATCGTTCGGTCCTGGCGAGGCGACAAGCCACGGCGGGGCGAATCTTCGTGGCGCCGAACCTGCTCGCGGTGGCCGTCTTCATGTTGTTCCCCCTGGGATTCTCGCTGTACATGGCCTTTCATGAGTGGGACATGTTTACCCCGGCAAAGTTCGTCGGGTGGGCGAACTTCCATCGGCTGTTCACCGGGGACCCGCTCTTCGTCATCGCGTTGCGCAACACCGTTGCCTTCACCATCGGGACCACGGTGCCGACCGTCGTGATCAGCCTCATCGTCGCCGCCACGCTGAACCGGAAAATCAAGGGGATCGGCGTCTTTCGGACCATCCTGTTCCTGCCGCTGGCCGTGTCGACCGTGGTGATGGCCGTGGTCTGGCGATTCGTCTTCGACACCAACAACGGCCTGCTCAACATCATGCTCGGCTGGATCGGGATCGGCCCGGTGCCCTGGTTGGTCGACCCGAAGTGGGCGATGGTCTCGCTGTGCCTGGTCAGCATCTGGAAAAGCGTTCCGTTCGCGACCGTCATCCTGCTCGCCGCCATGCTAGGCGTGCCCGAAGACCTCTACGAGGCGGCGAAGATCGATGGCGCCGGTGCGATACGACGGTTCTTCTCCATTACCGTGCCGTTGATCCGGAGTGCGTTATCGCTCGTCCTCGTCATCTCGATAGTCAACTCGTTCCAGGCATTCGACCAAGCCTATGTCCTCACCGGCGGCCACGGCGGCCCGCAGAGCGCCACGTACGTCTTTGGAATCATGCTCTTCCAGAACGCATTTGCCTTCGGCGACGTCGGCTACGCGTCTGCGCTTGCCTGGGTGATGTTCGCGATCCTGCTGGTCATCACTGTCCTGCAGTTGCGGTTCTCGCGCAGGAATTCGCTGGAGCAATGATGTCGAGTCTGACCGAGCGGGTGATCAAGCCCACCGTCCTTCGCGCGATCGCCCTCTACACCGCGCTCATCGTCATGGCATGGTTCGCCCTCTTTCCGATCCTGTGGGCCCTGTCGGGCTCGCTGAAGAAGGAGCCCGAGGTCACCGCGCCGGTACTGTTTCCACGGCATCCGCAGTGGTCGAACTATGGCGAAGTGTTTCAGCTGATGCCGTTCTGGCGGATGTTTCTCAACACCGTGTTCTACGCCGGATGCGTTACGGCTGGACAGGTGTTCTTCTGCTCATTGGCCGGGTATGCGTTCGCCCGCTTACGATTCAAGGGCCGCGACGTGCTGTTCATCGCCTATCTGGGCACCCTGATGGTGCCTCTCACGGTCACCGTCATCCCACAGTTCATTCTCATGCGGATCTTCGGCTGGACGGACACACCGTGGTCGATGATCGTGCCCGGACTGTTCGGCAGCGCCTTCGGCACGTATCTGATGCGGCAGTTCTTCTGCACCCTGCCCAAGGATCTCGAGGAGGCCGCCATACTCGACGGCTGCTCGCCGTGGCAAGTGTATTGGCGAGTGCTGCTGCCGCACACCAGGCCGGCAGTCATGGTGCTCGCAGTACTCACTTGGATGAATGTGTGGAATGACTTCCTGTGGCCATTGCTGATGATCCAGCGCAACAGCATCTCCCCGCTCACCCTTGGCCTGGTGCATCTACAGGGGGAGTACACCTCCAAATGGCCAGTGCTGATGGCCGCGTCCATGCTGATCCTGCTGCCGCTGGTGCTCATATACGCCGTCGCTCAACGAGCCTTCATCCGCGGCATCGCCCTGTCGGGCTTTGGCGGCCGGTAAGCGCGAAGGCGCAATGATTCGAGAGAGGCAGGTCCCTTCATGGCATCGGTAACCTTCGACAAGGTGAGTAGGCGATACCCGGGCGCGGATCGGCCCGCGGTCGACCGGCTGGACCTGACCATCGGCGATGGCGAATTCCTGGTCCTGGTCGGGCCTTCCGGCTGCGGTAAGTCCACTTCGCTGCGGATGCTCGCAGGCCTCGAGACCGTCGACGATGGCGTCATTCGCATCGGCGCGCGCGATGTCACGGGCGCCGATCCCAAGGATCGCGATGTCGCCATGGTGTTCCAGAACTTCGCGCTGTACCCGCACATGACGGTGGCGCAGAACATGGGTTTCGCACTGAAGGTCGCCAGGATGTCCAAGGCCGACATCCGCGACCGCGTCCTCGACGCCGCCCGGCTGCTCCACCTGGAGGCGTGCCTCGACCGCAGACCCAAGGACCTGTCCGGTGGAGAGCGTCAGCGCACGGCAATGGCGCCATCGTGCGTCGCCCACAGGTGTTCCTGATGGACGAGCCCTTGTCCAACCTCGACGCGAAACTGCGGGTGCAGACCCGCACCCAAATCGCCTCGCTGCAGCGCCAACTCGCCACCACCACCGTCTACGTCACCCACGACCAAGTCGAAGCCATGACCATGGGCGACCGCGTCGCCGTACTGCGCGACGGAGTCCTACAACAATGCGCCGCCCCACGCGAGCTCTACCGCGACCCGGTCAATGTCTTCGTAGCCGGGTTCATGGGCTCGCCCGCAATGAACCTCTTTACCCTGCCGGTTCTCAATCAAACCGTCTCACTCGGCGATTGGATCATCCCGATTCCGCGCGAGATCGCGGACACCGCCACCGAAATGGTCGTCGGCATCCGCCCCGAGCACTTCGACATCGACGGCCTCGGCGTCGAAGTCGAGGTTGACGTCGTGGAAGAACTCGGCTCCGACGCATTCATCTACGGCCGCCTGGTTACCGGCGTCGATAACACCACTACCGCCGACAAACCCATCGTCGCTCGCGCCGACTGGCGCAGCCCGCCCGAACGCGGCACCCGCATACACCTTCGTCCGAGCCCCGGCCACATCCTCTTCTTCGCCAACGACGCCACCGGCAGCCGACTGAGATAAGAGACTATGCCGCAGTCTTTTTGGCGCCTTGATCGTCCGTGGCCCGGACCGCGGTACATGCTGATGGGTAGAGTGTCGTGGCAACGCCGCGCTCACAGATAGCTGAGGATCTTGATGTGTCCACACCGCAGCGGATTTCAGCTCTACACGACCAGAGGTAGGTGGCCGCCGGATGCGGGCCGACTACGGCTTGGCGATGGGTTGCCCGGTGCCGACCGTGATGAGGTTCTTCACGCTCTGGTTGATGTAGAAGTCCCAGCCTCGCGAGCACGCCTCGTAGCACTCGACGGTTGGCCGCAGACCTTGGTGGGTGAAGCGGAGACTTGTTCCGCCCCGCGTGCGGGTGATGTCGAAGATCACCGTCGTGTCGGTCCACTCGTTGTGGTCCTCGACGAAGTCCAGGCGGCTGTCGAGGACGTGCCACACGACTCTCCTCGCGGGTGTGACCTCGGTAAGGCGGAATCGGCACCAGAGGTCGTCGTGGTCGGTGAAGGTGAACTCGTCGCCGACGTCGGTGGTGTCGCCGTCGATGTCTTCGCTCCACCATGCACGGACGTTCGTGACGGCGTCGAAGACCTCCTCGGGGGAGTGCGGCACAACGATCTCGGCGGTCCAGCTGTTGTCACTCATGGTTATTGCTTCCTAATCGTTTAGTAGGGATGGGTTACCGGTCGGGTTGACCGGGGCTGTTCCTGATGGGTCTGCCGCGAGGTGATGCCTGATGGTTCCCGGCGTTCGACGTCTTAAGAAAGAACGGCGCGCCTGGCGGCAGACCCCGTGGTGAGGTGGTGGGATGCCGTTGCCCGAGCCCGCCGCAGGATTGACCTCCCGTTGGGTGTTCCCGAGCTTCGAGCTCTTCGACAGAACGAGGTCCTGCGGTGTGCTGGAGTCACGGACGGCTAGTGAGATGACGGACCTTCGAGTCCCGCGATTAGGGCGCCGCGTGAGTCCACCGGTAACAACACCAACACTGATTGAAGGAGTGATGAGACCTTGCACCTGTACTGCGGAATCGATTGGGCTACAGCACATCACGACGTCGCTGTCATCGACGGCGACGGGCGTGTGGTGACGCGACGCCGGGTCGATGACGATGCGGCCGGTTTCGCCGAGTTGTTGACATTGTTGGCCGACGCCGGCGACACCCCGGGCAGTCCCATTCCGGTGGCGATCGAAACCGACCGCGGGTTGTGGGTGGCCGCACTGCGCGCGACCGGGCGGGCGATCTACCCAATCAACCCGCTGGCCGCGTCTCGCTACCGGGCCCGCCATCAGGTGTCGGGAGCCAAGTCCGACGCCGCCGACGCGGTGCTGCTGGCCAACATTCTGCGCACCGATGCCGACGCGCACCGGCCGTTGCCGGCCGATACCGAACTTGCCCAGGCGATCCGGGTGCTGGCCCGTGCCCAGCAGGACGCGGTGTGGTCGCGTCAGCAGATCGGCAACCAGATCCGGGATCTGCTCAAGGACTTCTACCCGGCTGCGCTGGCCGCGTTCGCTGAGCTGCCCGACGGTGGATTGGCTCGACGCGACGCCCGCACCGTCCTGGCGGCCGCACCCACCCCCGCGGCCGCCGCGAAGCTGACCCGCGCCCGGCTGCACCGGCTGCTGGTCAACGCCGGGCGCAAACGCTACCTCGACCGCGACACCGACCGGCTCCGCGACATCTTCGCCGACACCTACCTGCACCAACCCCCGCAGGTCGAGGCGGCGATGGGCATCCAGCTCACCGCGCTGCTGCGCCAGTTCGACGCCGCCTGCAGTGCCACCGCCGAGCTCGCCGAGGCGGCGACCGCCCATTTTGAGCAGCACCCGGACGCCACGATCATCACCAGCTTCCCCGGACTGGGCAGCCTCGCCGGTGCCCGGGTGCTCGCCGAGATCGGCGACGACCGTGCTCGCTTCGCCGATGCCCGCGGCCTGAAAGCCTTCGCCGGAGCGGCGCCGATCACTCGCGCCAGCGGCAAGAAAACCGTGGTCCTGCACCGGCACATCAAGAACCGGCGTCTGGCCGCCGTCGGACCCATCTGGGCGCTGGGATCGCTGCGCGCCTCGCCCGGCGCCCGCCGCCACTTCGACACCCGCCGCGCCGCAGGAGACTGGAACCACCAAGCACAACGAAACCTGTTCAACAAGTTCCTCGGCCAACTCCATCACTGCCTCCAGACCAATCGGCTCTTCAACGAACATCAGGCGTTTCCACCTCCTCTCGAACTCGCGGCTTGACATTTAACTTCGTGAGATGTCTTTCTTATTGGGTGGTGCATGACGGCGGCTCGAGACGACTGGTGGCCCACGCGACGGGAACGGCGATGACGGCGATCACGAGACCGGTGAGGACCGCAGCAGAGGTGGTGAAAGCACCGAGCGCGACGCCACCGGCGAAGGAGCCGAACGCGATACCCAGGTTTATCGCGGAGGCGGGCAGCGATTGCGCCAGCTGACTACCGGGTCCGGCCAGCGCGACGACGCGGTACTGCAGCGACGGACCCAGCCCCATCGAGAAGACGCCCAGTGCCAGCAGCAGTAACCCCACGAGAAACGGGTTGCTGCCGAAGAGGTAGAGCGCAGCCAATGAACCCGCTGCGCCGATGGTCCCCATGACCAGGGTGCGTCCGGCATTCCAGTCGGCACACCGGCCGCCGCCGAACGAGCCCACGGCCGCGGCGACGCCGTAGATCAGAAGAAAGATGCTGACCAGCCCGTCGGAGATCCCGGTGACGTCCTGCAGGAACGGCACGATGTAGGTCAGTGCCGCGAACGTCGACCCGAACACCAGCGCGCACAGGACCAGCACCGCGAGCACCCGTGGGGCGAAGGCGTACCTCGCCTGGTCGCCCACACCGCCGCCTGCGCTGGGCACGGACGGAACCAGCGCCACCGTGGCGATGAGCGTGATCGCGATGAGCGCGACGATCGCGGCGTAGGAGCCGCGCCAGCCGAGGGCTTGGCCCAGAAGGGTGCCCAGCGGCACGCCGACCGCGGCGGAGACCGCGACGCCGGAGATGACCACCGCAAGCGCCCGCCCGGCCCGCGCGGGCGGGACCACGGCGATGCCCACCGCGAACGCTGTGGCGTCGAACAGTCCCGCGAACGCGCCTGTGAGGGTCCGCGCCACGATGGTGAGGTCGTAGCTGGTGCTTACTGCCACGATGAGATTGCAGGCGATCGACAGCACGAGCGTGCCGCACAGGACCGTGCGCTTGTCCAGCCTGATCGTCAGCGCGGCCAGGATCGGACCGCCGATGGCCAGTCCAAGCGCGTAACCGGTCACCAATGTGCCCGCCGTGGAGACGGAGACGCTCAAGTCGTCGGCGACCAGGTCCAGCACCCCGACGACGAGCAGTTCAGAAGTGCCCATGACGAACGCGCCCACGAAAAGCATGGCCAGGACGCGGGCGGCGCTGCGAGACCCCACAGCCGCTTGCTGAGTACTCACGAGACATTCCTTCTGTTCGGTGGCTTTGCCTCACCGACGAAGGAGGACGGCCGAGATGGACATCGGCCGGGCGAAAAGTTTTCAGAGGTTGCGGAGGCGTTCGGACAGGTAGCGGCGCTCGGCCTCGGTCGGCGCGAGCTGGCGGGCTTCCTCGTAGGCCGCCTTGGCCTCGGCGGTATGGCCGGCTCGGCGGAGCAGGTCGGCCCGGGTGGCGGGCAGCAGGTGGTATCCGTCGAGCCGGCCGGACACCGCGATCTCGTCAACGAGGGCCAGCCCGGCCGGGATGCCGTCGGCCATCGCGACCGCGACGGCACGATTGAGGTCCACGATCGGAGACGGCGCCAGCCGGGCCAGCTCGGTGTACAGGGCGGCGATCTGCGGCCAGTCCGTGCTCGCCACGTCGGGCACGGTCGCGTGGCAGGCGGCGATCGCGGCCTGCAGCTGGTAGGGCCCGGTACGTCGCATCGCTAGCGCCTGGTCGAGCGTCTCCACCCCCTCGGAGATCAGCGACCGGTCCCACCGGGAACGGTCCTGGTGCTCCAGCGTGACCAGCACCCCGTCGTCCGTACGCGTCGCCCGCCGGGCCTCGTGCAACAGCATCAGCGCGAGCAGCCCGCCCGGCTCGGGCTCCTGCGGCATCAGCCGAACCAGGACCCGGGTCAGCCGGATGGCCTCGGCCGTCAGCGCTCGGCGTACGTCCTCCTCGTCGTAGCCCTCGTTGAAGATCAGGTACAGCACCGCGAGCACGGCGGCGAGTCGCTGGGGCAGGAGCTCGGCGGGTGGGACCCGGTACGGGATGCCGGCCTCCTGGATCTTGCGCTTGGCGCGGACCAGGCGTTTCGCCATCGCGGGCTCGGCGGTCAGGAACGCGCGCGCGATCTCGGCGGTGCTCAGGCCGGCCAGCGTCCGCAGGGTGAGCGCGACCCGGGCCGGGAACGGCAGCGCCGGATGGCAGCAGGTGAAGATCAGTCGCAGGCGCTCATCCGGGATCTCCTCCACCGGCGGCTCGTCCCGAGTCAGCACGACCAGCTGGCGGAGCTTGGCGGCACCGGCCGCGTCCCGGCGCAGTCGGTCGGTCGCTCGATTGCGGGCCGTCGTCGTAAGCCACGCGCCAGGGCGGTGCGGGACGCCGTCGCGCGGCCAGGTCGCCAGCGCGGCGGCGAACGCGTCCTGCGCACAGTCCTCGGCCAGGTCCCAATCCCCGGTGAGCCCGATCAGGGTCGCGACCACCTGGCCCCACTCGTCGCGGTACGCGGCGTCTACGGCCGTGCGGATGTCGTCGGGTTCGGTCACTCCCATACCCAGACCGGGCGGATCTCGACACCGCCCCGGCGCGCGTACGGATGGCCGGCGGCGATCTCGATCGCCTCGTCCAGATTCGCGCACTCCACGATCACGACGCCGCCCACGAAGTCCTTGGTCTCGGCGAACGGCCCGTCCGATACCAGGGTCTCGCCGTCGCGGACCCGGACGGTGGTCGCGTCCACCACCGGACGCAACCGCTCACCGGCCAGCTCGGCGCCACGCCGCTCCAGGTCCGCCTCCCAGGCCTGATGCACTGGGTCTGCGGCCAACTCCTCGTTGGTCGGCGCGTTGGTCTCGTCGTCGCAGATCAGCAGCACGTACTTCATGCGGCCGATTCTGCCCGATGGCACTGTCGGGGCGTGCTCGTCGCCGGATACTGCGGCCTGCGTTGGGGCGAGCTGGCGGCAGTCGCCCGGAAACCCTCGCTGACCTGCGGAAACGAAACGATGAGTGCCCCCGGCATGATTCGAACATGCGACACCGGCTTTAGGAGAGCCGTGCTCTATCCCCTGAGCTACGGGGGCGGGGACGGCTCGCAGCTTACCGAACCCGCTGCGAACTCCGTGTTTCCCGCTGGCGCGCGCGGGCAACCCACTCCCATGAGCACTGCGAAGAAGGCCCGCAACACCGTCGACCGCCTTGCCGGACAGGCCAAGGAGAAGATCGGTGACGCGACCGGCAACGCCCGGCTGCGCAACGAAGGCAAGACCGACCAGGTGAAGGCCCGCGTGAAGCAGACCGGCGAGCGACTCAAGGACGCCGTCCGCGGCCGTTAGTCAGCGCAGCTCCGCGATCACCTTCGCGAACGCCTCGGCGTGTGGCTGCTGCACGATGATGTAGGTGACCCCATAGGTATCGCGATAGCGCCGGATCTCGTCGGCGATGTCCTTCGTCGACCCGGACAGCACGCCCGGCGTCCGCAGCAGCTGCTCTTCGGTCAGCTCCGGCAGGAACCGGCGGGTGATGGACATGTCGGGGACACCGGAGTCGTCCGTGGGCAAGGCGGTGATCGCGATGTTGAGCTCCAGCTCGTCGAAGCGCTCGGGAGCCGCATTGCGCACGAACGAGATCCGCTCGGCGAGCGGATCGCCACCCTCGGAGTTCGGGTCACCACCCGTCAGCCCGATGATCTGAGCCTTCTCCGCGGCGATCGTGAGCAGCCGGTTGCCGTTCCCCGCGATCAGGAGCGGCACCTCGGGCACGTGCTCGCGCAGGTACTCGGTGACGTGCCGCAGATAGTCGACGCGCTCCCTGGCGGTCGGATAGGGCAGTTCGGCGGCCTCGAATTCCGCCTTGACGTAGCCCGCCCCCAGCCCCAGCTCGAGCCGGCCGCCGGTGAGGTCGCGCATGGCGGCGACGTCGCGCGCCAGTAGCGCCGGCTTGTAGAAACCGGCGTTGAGCACGAACGTGCCGACGTGCAGCGTCTCGGTCGCCGCCGCCGCGGTCATCAAGGTCGGGAACGGAGCGGGTGCGCCGAGGTGATCGGGGACGTGCAGCACGTCATAGCCCATGTCCTCCGCGCGGCGGGCCCAGTCCTGAACCGCTGACTGCCGACTGGCGGCGTGCAAACCGAACCCGAAACGAAAATCCTTGGCCATGACCCGAGCTTAGGACGGCCGTCGGAGAGAGATGTTTGGCCCCGCTCCGTCGCGGGAACTGAGACCCCGTAGGTCGCTCAACGCACAGCGGCCAGCAAAGGAGCTTTTCATCCCAGACCCGGCCCGTCGTGAGCACTTCCGACGGGCCGGATCGATCTTCAGCCCATGGCCACTCATCCCACGTTCGGCGTCGAGGAGGAGTTCCTGCTCGTCGACCCCGACAGCGGCGAACCCGTCCCGCTGAACCGTGCGGTCGCCGAGCACGCCAAGGCCAAGGGCGTCGACCTGCAGCTCGAATTGACCAGCTGTCAGGTCGAGACGACGTCGGACGTGATGGCCTCGAGTGAGGAGCTGCGAGCCGAGATGAGCCGACTGCGATGCGTCGCGTCGGAGGCAGCCGAAGCGGCGGGCGCCCGTCTCCTGGCCGTGGGGGTACCCCCGACGGTCCCGCGCAGCTTTCCGATCACCGACACGCCGCGCTATCGCGAGATCGCCGAGAAGTTCGGGATGATCGCCCACGAGCAGGGCATCTGCGGCTGCCACGTGCACGTCGCGGTGCCCACGCGGGAGTTGGCGGTGCGGGTGAGCAACCGGTTGCGGCCGTGGCTGCCGTCGTTGCTCGCGCTGACGGCCAACTCGGCCATCTACCGCAGCACCGACACCGGCTACGCGAGCTGGCGCAGGGTGCTGTGGGCGCTGTGGCCCAGCGCCGGCCCGCCGCCCCACTTCGATTCGGTCGACGAGTACGACGCGCTAGTCCGGATGATGCAGGACGCCGGCGCCATCTTGGATGACGGCATGGTCTATTGGGACGTCCGTCCCTCGGCGGACTTCCCGACCATCGAGGTGCGCGTTGCCGACGTCCCGGCCACGGTCGCCGAGACGGTATTGCTGGCCACGCTGGTGAGGGCGGCCGTGATGACCGCGATCGACGACGAGCAAAGCGGTGCTCCGGTATTGCCGCTGACGTCGCACGCGCTAAAGGCGGCGTATTGGAAGGCGGCGCGGGACGGGCTGGAAGGCCTGGCCATCGACCTGCCGGACACGCTCGCGCCGTTGCCCGCCACCCGGCTCCTCTCCAACCTGGTCGATCGCGTCGAGCCCGCCCTCAAGGCCCTGGGCAACGACGACATGGTTCGCGAAGAGCTGGCCCGCATCACCACCGAGGGCAACGGCGCCATGCGCCAGCGACGGGTCTGGGAACGACGGCACGAGGTCGCCGACGTGGTTGAGGAGGCAGCCACGGCCACACTGGCCGGGGTGTCGGGTGGATGACCCGGCTCAGGCCCGCTGCCGTCCCGTTGCGAGCCGCTCAACCGCGCGTAATCTCCCGATGGTGACGGCGACGGTCTTCCGCAACGGAACCATCTGGACGGGAACATCCGAGCCGACGACCGATGCGCTCCTGGTCGTCGACGGTGTCATCGCAGGTCTGGGCGAGGACGCCGTTGGACCGGCCGCCGATCAACACGGAGCCACCGAAGTCGACCTCGAAGGCGGCTTCCTGATGCCGTCGTTCGGAGACGGACACGCCCACCCGCTGCTTGGCGGGCTGGAGGCCGTCGGGCCTGCGGTGCGCCCGTGCACGTCGGTCGAGGAGATCGTCGAGGCAGTCCGGGTCTACGCCGAGGAACACCCCGACGACGAGTGGATCGTCGGCGCCTCCTACGACAGCAGCCTCGCGCCGGGCGGCCTGTTCGACGCCCGCTGGCTGGACGAGGCGGTGCCCGACCGGCCGGTGGTGCTGCGGGCCTGGGACTACCACACGGTCTGGTGCAATTCGGTTGCCCTGCAACGGGCGGGCATCACGGCCGACACGCCGAACCCGCCGCTCGGCGAGATCCCGCACCGCGACGACGGCTCGGTGCTCGGCACCCTGCGGGAGTGGGGCGCGGTGGACCTGGTCACCGCCGTCATGCCCGAACGCGACGAGGATGTCCGGATCGCCGCACTCGGCACCGCCGCCGACTACTACCTGGCCAGGGGTGTCACCTGGGTGCAGGACGCGTGGGTCGAGCCGGGCGACGTCGACACCTACATCGCCGCGGCCCAGCGCGATGCTCTGCGCGTCCGGTTCAACCTGGCGCTGTACGCCGATCCGCGTCACTTCGACTCCCAGCTGGACGGTTTCGCGCAGGCTCGTCGCCGGGTGGACGAGGTCGGATCGCCGCTGCTGACCGCGCACACGGTCAAGTTCTTCGCCGACGGAGTGATCGAGAACGAGACGGGCGCGCTGCTGGCGCCGTACTGCGATGGGTTGCACAGTCACGGCATGCAGGTCTGGGAGGGGCAGAGTCTGGCCGAGGCCGCGCGTCGCGTCGACGAGTTGGGTCTGCAGATCCACATCCACGCCATCGGCGACGCGGCCGTGCGTCAGGCGCTCGACGCAATCGCCTACGCCGTCGAGTGCAACGGTCCGCGGGACCGCCGGCCGGTGATCGCGCACGTGCAGCTGGTCGACGACGCCGACATGCACCGGTTCGCCGAGCTCGGCGTGATCCCGAACATGCAGCCGCTGTGGGCGCAGCTGGACGCGCTGATGACCGTACTCACCGTGCCCCGGCTTGGCGTTGAACGGTCCGACAAGCAGTACAAGATGCGCACCATCGACGACTCCGGCGCGGGGCTCGCGTTCGGGTCGGACTGGCCGGTCTCGTCCGGGGCGCCGTTCGACGGCATCGCCATCGCGGTGTCCCGCCGCACCCCGGAAGGGGAACCAGAGGGCGGTTGGACGCCCGAGGAGATCGTCACCATCGAGCGGGCACTCACGGCCTACACCTCGGCGGTGGCCGAACAGGCATTCGCGGGACAAGCGGATGCTCCGTGGGGCACGATCGGCGTCGGCGCCAGCGCCGATCTGGTGTGGCTCGATCGCGATCCACGCACCACACCGGCGCTCGACGTCCCCGGAATCGAGGTACGCGGGACCTTCCTGCTGGGCAGGCGAGTTCATCCCGCGGCCTGAGAGGAGTGGCCATGTCCACCGCATCCGCTGAGCCATCCCCACCCGTTGCCGCAACGGCCGCGGGCGAGGGCCACCTCAAACGCGCACTCGGCGTGCCCTCGCTCGTGCTGTTCGGCATGGTCTACATGGTGCCGCTCACGGTGTTCACCACCTACGGCATCGTCACTCAGCTGACCGGCGGCCGGCTTTCCGTGGCGTATCTGGTCACGCTGGCAGCGATGGTGTTCACCGCGAGGTCCTATGCGCGGATGTCGGCGGCGTACCCGGTGGCCGGCTCCGCCTACGCGTACACGCAGAAATCGTTCGGGGCGCCGATCGGTTTCCTGGCCGGCTGGTCGTTGCTGTTGGACTATCTGTTCCTGCCGATGCTCAACTACTTGGTCATCGGCATCTACATGAGTGCCGCGGTACCCGCCGTGCCGCCATGGGCGTGGATCGTGATTTCGATCGTCGTGGTGACGGTGCTAAACATCGTCGGCATTGTGTCGGTGGCACGGGCCAACTTCCTGCTGCTCGCGCTGCAGGCCGTCTTCATCGCCGTGTTCGTGGTGATGGCGATGGTCACGATCTCCGGGTCTGGCAGCGTCAACCTGATGGCGCCATTTACGGGTGACGGCACGGTCGGCGGCGCGAGCCCGATCTTCGCGGGCGCAGCGATCCTGTGCCTGTCCTTCCTCGGGTTCGACGCGGTCTCGACACTGTCCGAGGAGGCGAAGGATCCCACCCGCAGCGTGCCGAAGGCCATCATGATCGCCACCGTGGTGTCCGGACTCATCTTCTTCGGCCTGTCGTACGTGTCCCAGTTGGTGTTCCCGTCGAACCAATTCGCCGATGTCGACTCCGGCTCGCTGGACGTGATGACGACCGCGGGCGGCCAGTTCCTGAACACGTTCTTCACCGCCGCCTATGTCGCGGGCTGTATCGGATCCGCGCTCACCTCGCAGGCTTCGGTTGCTCGGATCCTCTATGCGATGGGGCGCGACGGCATCATGCCGCGCAAGGTGTTCGGCCACGTCTCCGTGCGCTTCGCCACTCCGACGTTCGCCATCCTGTTTGTTTCGGTGGTCTCGCTGCTGGCGATTTGGATCACGCTCACGTTCCTAGCGTCGATCGTGAGCTTCGGTGCGCTGGTTGCCTTCTCGGTGGTCAACCTAGCGGTCATCAAGCACTACTTCGTCGACAAGGGCGAGAAGAACGTATTCAACAACATCATCCTGCCTGCGATCGGCTTCGTCCTGACCGCGTGGCTGTGGACCAGTCTGTCCTGGACGACCTTGGTCTATGGATCGATCTGGCTGGCAGCGGGATTCATCTGGTTGCTCGTCGTGACCCGAGCGTTCCAGCGGCCGACGCCGGTGCTGGACATGGAGGAGTAGCGCTCAGCCTGGTGGCCACGATTTCGCGGCAGCGACGAGTCCTCGGACGAGCCGCGAGGTCGCCGGCGTCAATCCGTCGTCGCCGACCATGCCGCTGCGGGGGCTGATACCCCGGACTCGTGGCGAGAGTTCGAGCTGTGCGCCACCGCCACGCGGGCGGTTCACGGGGTTGTCCGGGTGCAGGCCCCGCAGTTCACGTGGGATCTGCTCGAGGTCGGTGACGACTTGGTATCCGGGGATGACGACGTGGCACGCGAGGTGCGCGGCCAGATTGCGGTTGCGCCCTCCGACGAGCAACTGGGTGCTCCGATTCATGCGTCCGTAGCCGTGCAGCGACACTACGACGTCGACGTGGTTGAGGAACTTCGCGAGCAATGGCGACTCTTCGGAGCGAAAGGCGTTGGACGTCAAGTGGTTCGGGTAGTCACGCGGGTGGCGCACGACGTACACGGAGGCGTCGGCCTCGGCAGCCGCCCGATCGGCGATGACGTCGGTCATCTTCTCCAGCCCGCCGCCATGGATCGCGAGGAACCCGAAGGTCGACCGCAATACGCTCGATTCCGTGACGTCGGGATCGGCGAGCAGTTCTGAAAGTGATTGTGGTGCTGACGGATCCGGATCGCCCAGCTGGCGTGGCCAATTCACCGGATCCCAACGGTTGAGGAACTCGACCCAACGACTTGGGAGCCCGTGATGTCCCGCCGCGTCGATGATCCGCTCCAGATAGCCCTCGCGCGCGGCGCCCGGCTCGACGCGGTGATCGACGTAGACCCAGGCCTCGGTGGGCCCGTCGTCGGTAATCACGACCGCCCGGTCGCGGCGGTAGCGCACGGGAACGCCCTCGGCGCGATCCAACGTCGCGAGGTCCTCATCGCTGATCTGCCACACCACGCCGTGCACCTGCGAGCCGTCGAACGGCTCGACGGTGGCCACCCCGCGCTCGTTGATCAGCCAGTCGTGGTCGGAAAGCGTGGCGGGCCGGGGATCGGTGGCACCGGGGCAGCGCAACGCCATCTGCGCCACGCTCAGATTGGAGCCATAGGCGAAGTAGGCATGCACTCGCCGGTCATTGGTGGCCCGCGTCGATGACGGCGGAACGTCCGCAGTGCGCTTGACCATCTGTCCCAGCATATTCGAGGGCGTCCGGGATCTCGGTGTGGACAATCCTCGGTGCGCGGTGACACGACAACCCTATATTGACGGAGAGGAATATTTTCTTAGGGGGAGCTCGTGGTTGTGTCCAGATCAATTCGCCCATACGTGACGACGGGCATCGCACTGGCGGCGGCCAGCGTCATCGCCATCACTCCGATCACGGCGCCTGCCGCCGACGTACACGTCGGTGCGGTCCGCGTTCCAGCGGTGGAACTCACCGCCGCGCCGGCCTTGGGGGCCATCCCGATCCAGATTGCGACCAACCAGTTCTACAACGTCGTTGACGACGTCCTCATACTCAGCGGGGTCGGCGGTTTCTTGAGTGGGATAACCCCGCCGTACCGCTTCTGTGTCCCTTGCGGCCCAGCCCCGTGGCCGCAAGCGGTCAGCGGCTTCGAACCGGTCTATGGCGCTCTCGGCGCCGTGATCACTCTGACCACGAGTCCCTCGTTCTTCACCAGCCTCGCCGCGAGCGGGGCGTCGTTGCCGGAAGCTGCCGGCTGGACCCTGCTCTACCTGGTCAGTCCGTTGCCGTACACGCTGATCGTGGCCGGCCCCGTCCTTGCGGCGCAGGCGGCAAAGGCAGTCAATGCCTTGATGGTGACTGCCAAATCGGTGATCGACATCGCCGCCACCGCCTTGATTCAGGCGCCGCTCACCCTCGTCCAGGGCGTCGTTGGCGGGGTGCAGGCAACCGCCGCGGCGCTGGCCGCCGGTGCCGACCTTGGCACGGCGCTGACGGCGGGTGCAGCGGTGCTCAACGGCTCGATCTTCGCGCCCGTCGGCAGTCCGGGACTCCCCGCGGGTGGGGCTGTCACACAGGTCGCCAACGCGATCGAGATCGGCCGCACGAACATCTACGACGCCGTTGCCACACCTGCCGCTGCCTTCTCCAAGACCGCCTTCTCCAACACCGCGGTTGGCGCGACGACCGTCGATGAGCCCGCGAGTCTGCGCACCGCAGGTGTCGAAGCGACCTCGGTTGTCGAGCCTCCCGTGGACAAGAAGGGGCCGGTGCGGAAGGTGGTCGAGTCGCTGAAGGCCATTCCAGGGAAGGCCGGCTACGACACGCCCGACAAAGGCGGGTCGGTCAGCTCGGCACCGGACGACGACGGATCGGTGAGTGCGGAGGTCGACAAACCCGGCGATGACGTCCAGAAGCCCACCGACGATGCCACCGAGTCCGCCGCGGCCGGCAGCACTGACAGTGGTACGGCCGAGGGAAGCTGAGGACGTACGCCGTCTAGCCCGTCACGGTCAGATAGATCAGCACCACATTGAGCGCAATAATGACTCCCGCGACCGTCCACCCGAGTGCGGTAGTGACCCGGTGGTTCACGTCGTTGCCCATCAACGATCGGTTGGACGTCAGTCGCACCAGTGGCACCAGCGCGAACGGGATGCCGAAGGACAGCACCACCTGCGACAGCACCAGCGCGCGGCTGGGGTCGACGCCGATCGCGAGAATCACCAGCGCCGGGATCAGCGTCACCAGACGGCGCAGCAGCAGCGGGTAGGAGCGGCGCAACAGCCCCTGCATGATCATCGCCCCGGCGTAGGCGCCCACCGACGTCGACGCCAGGCCCGACGCCAGCAGGCCGACGGCGAAGAACAACGCGACCGTCGGCCCGAGCGCGCCCTGAACGGCGGTATAGGCGCCCTCGATCGAGTCGGTGTCGTCGATGCCCTGCAGGTTGGTGGCGGCCACCAGCAGCATGGCCAGGTTCACCGCGCCCGCGACGAGCATCGCGATTCCGACGTCGTAGCGGGTGATGCGCAACATCCGCCGCCGCGGGGCACCGGCCTCGGGTTGGCCGTGCCGGTCGCGGGCCAGGCCGGAGTGCAGGTAGACGGCGTGGGGCATGACCGTCGCGCCGAGCATCGCGGTGGCGAGCAGGATGCTCTCGGGGCCATCGAAGCGCGGCACCAACCCACTCGCCACGTCGGCGACGGACGGCGGCTCGACCGCCAGGCTGGTCAGGAATCCGATCGCGATGACCAGCAGCAGTCCGGTGATGACCCGTTCGAAGACCCGTTGACCACGGCGGTTCTGCACCGCCAGCAGCAGCAGCGAGACCGCACCGGTGATGATGCCGCCCACCAGCAGCGGCAGATCGAAGAGCAGGTACAGGGCGATGGCCCCGCCGACGACCTCGGCGAGATCCGTTGCCATGGCGACCAGTTCGGCCTGCAGCCAGTACGCGATCCGGGTGGGGGTGCGGGTGTGGTCGGCCACCGATTCGGGCAGGGTGCGTCCGGTGACCAGCCCCAGCTTGGCGGACAGGTACTGCACCAGGCCTGCCATCACGTTGGCCGCCAGGATCACCCAGACGAGCAGGAAGCCGTACTGGGCCCCGGCGCTGACGTTGGCCGCGACGTTGCCGGGGTCGACGTAGGCGATGGCGGCCACGAAGGCAGGTCCGAGCAGCAGCCAGGGGGCGCTCGGGGGCGCCTTGCTTTCAGATAACAACGAC
>Ga0193743_1001075_pt1 | contig 20834 bp, 22 predicted proteins | sample L2c2metaG_FD_143038 | JGI IMG/M metagenome (GOLD analysis project Ga0193743, IMG submission 143038) | Soil microbial communities from a riparian zone of the East river system, Colorado, United States - L2c2 | ecosystem: Environmental > Terrestrial > Soil > Riparian zone | place: USA: East River... | reverse complement strand
TAACAACACACAGTTATTTATGGAGGCAAAATTTACCACAGAGGAGGACTACAAGTTCTTACACAAATTAGCAAGAGAGACTGGGAGTGGTGAGCAGGCATGGAGAAAGGCAGGAGTGGATCACCGTGATGAGAAGCAGCGCCATTTAATTGAGAAAAGGAAGAAGGCACAGGAGAAAGCACAAGCAAATGCAGAGCGAATTGCAGGAGTTACCATAATCCTTGATAAGAGGATTGTCTCTGGTCTTAAAGGAAACCCCTTGCTTGACCAAATCAAAGTATTCAAGGAGGCAGGTGCACCAAATCTTCAGGGTGCCATACCAAAGTATGCCAATGATAAAAGACAGGCTCTTGTGGATGCAGTGGAACTTTATGAGAAAGGAGTGTGGGCCACTGATAGGGCTGAAGACTGGGAGGAGTCTGAGTCTGAGGAGTTTGATTTTGAAGGCATAGATAGTGACACAAGTGATAATGATGCTGAGTAAACAGGTCTTTCTTCATTTCTCAATAATTATGATATTTTATGCTACATATGTTTGATTTAATGCATGACATACATTAACTAAATTATAATTCACAAAAAGAATGGTGGAAAACGGTGCAGCCATTGTGAAATTGCACTGTCTCAACATTTGTGACGGATAAGCCCATGTGACGTGACGTCACGTGGCCACGGCGTTACCGAGGATTGTGCATCACCGCTGTATGCACAGCCATCGCGCCCTGTATCCTTGAGATCCCGCGAGGACCCCCGATAGTAGCAGAAAAGGTCGTATCCAAATCCGGATTTAGCAATTTTGGCGTTTCGGCTGTATCCAATCCGGACAGAAATAACCCAAAATTTATGTATGGCCGAAGTTTCCGTCCGGACAAATTTTTGGTCAGTAGGGGTACCCATCTCCAAAATCCGGACATAAATGGTGTAGTGGCAAATCATTTTTGCAGAAATTTTTTGAACCTTGGGTTTTGACTGGGTTTGATGACGCTAAGATATTTTTGAGTGGTGAAGCAGGGTGAAGCCGTTGAGATTTTCTGAATCCTCTCTGCATTGTCTAATCACCTGATATAACACGATTTCGGGCACTTCAACGTGGCGAGGAAGAATTTACGATCGCGTTGAAACTCTATCGAAAGCGGAATAAGAATTCCAATGAAGATGAGGGGGATGAATAGATAATGTATAGATTTTCGAAGCATACTATCATGATTATCCTACTCCCATCTGAATTCATGCCTTTTTGTATGCTACGCTCATTGTGAGAGTCTCCTGGCGGCCAGGGGCAATTTTTGCGCTCCTGGGAGGCCATATCCACCAATCCGGACAAAATTTGGACCCAAAAATGGCCACATCCAGCGTCCAGACAAAATTTCAAAATTTTGGGTGAGGCCGTGTCCAATCCGGACAGAAATGGGTACCTACCGTCCGGACAGAAACCCCAATTCCTGGATACGACCTTTTCTGCTACTATCGGGGGTCCTATCCCGCGGTGTTCCCCGTTTGTTAGAGAATTTTTAGTATGGTACTCCCTTGAGGGCAGTCTGTTCCACGCGTACGACGACTGAGTATTTGACTAATATCTCATAGTTCTATTGTTCTATAGTGTTTGCAACACCTTCAACTCTAGGAACAACTACTACCCAACCCACGGTCTTGAAGCCAACCGGATGTTATCGAGCCTGGCAGGTTTCTGCTTCCACGTTTCAAGGTCTTCACCTAGTTTCCGGCTGTTTCCGGGGTTGCCCAGGTGGAGAAACCTGTCGGGATTGAAATGCATAGATACTGATGCAAAGATTCTCATGTCTCCCTTCCCTGAGGAACCTCTCGATCTCTCTCCAGCTGAGGGTGGTGGATACTACGCCGCTGAAATTCACCAGAAACTTCAAGGCGGCAAGTACGAAATCGTACGCAAGCTCGGATATGGCCCTCGCTCATCTACATGGCTTACTCTCCGCGCCCACGATCATAAATATTCTGCGGTGAAGATTTTCACTGTCGCCGCCTCAGAGCGCGCAAGAAGTGTACAACTTCCTATCGTCAAGGTGGTGCCCAAGCTTGGTGCCTTTATTTTTAAGGCCTTTCACGGGAGCTTCTGGGAGGAAAGCAGCGCTGGATCGCATCTTTGCTTTGTGGCGAATCCATTGAGCACTTCAGTTCGGGATATGCAACGAGATGCTGAGAATCATCGACTCCCCGTTCATGCGGTGCAGCAGATCGTTTCCACTGTTGCTGATAGTCTCTTAAACTTGCATCGCGTTAAAATAATGCATGGAGGTATACGTTTCACGATCACGATTTATATTCGCCCTTGCTGACCCCACTCTTAGCGATTAAACCGGACAACGTATTCTTTGAGAGGCCGTCACAAGCCGAATTCCTTAAACCTGTCCTCGACTCAGAACCTGCACCAACCACTGTAAAGGTCGGGAAATACACCACTATACAGTCACAGCCACTTATACACGACTGTAAATGGAACGACAAAATGAAAGCAGTTGCCGACTGGTCGATCTGTCTTGACAACTTCGGACATTGTAAGAAAGAACCCTCTAATGTGCGCCAGTTCGTCTAGTTCTCATTATGTTTCAATAGCCCAGCGTTGGAACTATAAACCGGAAGAGACAGGAGACTATTCCTCTGCGCCTGAGACGCTACTGCAACAAGCATCATGTTCACGTAAAACTGATATCTGGATGCTGGGATATATGGTATGTCACCCGCATTTGTGCCCCTCCTCCCATGAAAATCATGATTGTAGACATTTAACCTCCTCACCGGGAACGCTCCCTTCAACTTGGATGGGAAAGTTGCCAAACAAATCGCCACAATGCGTGCCGCCCTGGACGATGATGTCCCAGAAGAATGGCTCAGCGATAGTACTATGGAGCATTATAACCCCGAGTCATACGGGCTTGTTACTTCCATCGAAGAAGGTCTCTCTGACGCACTCGACGAGAGCGACGTAGCTGCAGCTGCATCTTTTATCAAGGACTGCCTTCGCTTGGATCCAGAGAAACGGCTTACGGCGAGGAAGTGCTTCGACCACGAATGGTTGGATGATGCTGGCGGTTGCTCTTGCATGTACTGTTGAAAGAGGCGAAGCAATGGAAAGTGATTCTTGAAATATTTTTTGTTTGATTTATTGTCAATCAAAAGCGCTACGCTATCATTTCATTGACACTTTTACATCTTACTCGTATCCCTGGTCGTTCTTATACACCTTTCGTAACATTTGAACGAGCAAGCCGGCCGAATCTATTTCAGCTGGATGCCCTAGCCATCCACTTTGCGGGATGCGAATAACAGGCACACAGCCCGCCGATACGATTCCCTTTCACCAGCCCTGCTCCTGCCAACTCATCTATTGAAAAAGGCAATCCAATCTAAATACGGCTAGGCGGCAGCTAGCGCTCACCCTTCTTGGCTGCCTGGCGGTCTTGAGGAAACTCCACCAACATTTCATTAACCAGATCCAACATTTGTGTCAAAAGACAGGCGCGAAACGTACACTGAGGTGCCAGGTGTAAGGCCTATCTGGTTTGATAACTAGAAGGGTACATTCAGCAAAAAAAACTGGAAATAACCTTACACGATCGCAGGGGATGGTTCATAGTATCTTTGCCCCAATACGTTCACTTTCATCTTTCCTTATTGCACGCGGCAAGGGGCAGGCCAATAAACCCTACGATGTCATCAACTTTTGCTATCTTTCCTTCGAGACCAACATGTTCTCGTATTACAATTATAATGCAGGAGTGGGTTGTAGGTAATATTCTACGTCAAGATTCAGTGGCCATATGTATACTAGGATTTAGCTCTAGAGTGCCATTAGCCAAATAAAACATAAACCAATCCCGTCTAATATGTATGGCAACGCAACCTAAATTACCCGACATGAGCACCATGAAAGAGGGAACTTATCAACGATGGGTCCCTCAATTCTTCGCCTTTGCCGTTTTTCCTCGCTTCGCCGCTTCTAGATCTTTCTTCCTTAATCTCACACTTCCTGGAGTGACTTCCACGATTTCATCATCGCCCATATAAGCCAACGCTTCTTCCAGACCCATCACTTTGGGGCTCGACAAGACGATCTTCTCATCTGCGCCAGCAGCCCGAATGTTGGTCAATTGCTTTTTTATACATGGGTTCAGATAAAGATCGGTAGTTTTGGATGATTCGCCAATGACCATGCCGGGGTACACTGTGTATACGAGGACGGTAAGAGTGGAATATTTTTTAATAAGAAGAGAAGGGTGTTTTTACCTTGAGTCTGAGGGTGGATGAATAGAGTTCCACGAGCTTGAAGAGGAGCCATAGCGTAGCCCGATGATTCACCCAGAGCCATGGAAATCAGAGCACCGTTACGCCCAGTATCGATGGCCCCCTTGTAATGTTCATAACCCTTGAAAATATGGTTGATCGTCCCTTGGCCATGTACATCATTCCCAAACTCTCCTGCCATGTATCCAATCAACCCTCTAGCCGGAACATCCATCACCACCTTTACCCATCCCTCCTCAGGATCTCCAGCGTCGTAACTCTTCATCTCTCCTTTTCTTAACGTCAATTTCTGCACGACTCCGCCTGCGTACTCCTCTCGAACAACTACCGTGCATTCCTCGATGGGCTCTAGCCAGGCTCCCTTTTTGTGTCCTTCTGGGTTCAGGTCGGGGTCAGGGATCATCACAGCTTTAGGTGGTCCAACACCTAGTTCGAAGCCTTCTCGACGAAGAGTCTCCAGTAGGACGCCGAGGTGGAGGACACCTCGACCGCGGAGTTCTAGAGATTCGGAAGTAGGTCCAGGAAGAACATGGAGTGCGACGTTGGTTTCAGCTTCCTTGTAGATGCGGTCCCGGATTACTTGCGAGGTGAGTTTGGTTCCTTCCTTCCCAGCAAGTGGTGAGTCGTTGGTAAACACATGGATCGAGATAGTCGGTGGATCAATAAGAGTTGTCTAGAGAAAGCAACGAGTTAGGGGAAAAAACCTTATTCGGAAAGAAGAAAACCATACAGGTAACGCCTGGGGTCCGCTCTCACCCCAACCTTCAGGATGAATCAAGGTAACATTCACTCCACCCCCGCCGTTGCTCTGACACTTGATGCCCGCAATACTGACTATCTCTCCTGCACCCGCCGTATCTTTCTCGATTCTCTCTAATCCCCGTCTACCAAAAATTTTCTTCACCTTGCCTTCACCAACTCTTCCTCCCGAAGAATTCAATGCCCACAATGTATCTCCGATCTTCAAAACCCCGCTGTGTATCCTTCCAAGGTATAGCATGCCCACATATGGGTCTGCTTCAATCTGGATCGTAAGCATGGAGAAGGGGCTTGCACGTTCCAAGTGGCTCGGAGGCGGAACGTGAGACATTATCAGGTCAAAGAGTGGTGTCATGTCTGGTGAAGGAGATGCAAGCTGAGGCAGGGTGTCTCGAGCCCAACCTTGTTTTGCGGAAGCGTAAAGGAGGGGGTAGTCTGCCTGGTCATCCGTAGCACCTAGTGTGGCGAATAGATCGAAAAGATCACTTTCTACCTGCTCTGGTCGGCAAGTCGGACGGTCTGCTTTGTTCAACACAACCAAGGGTCTGTTTAAAGATAAAAAGAACATCAATGTCGTCACCAAAAAAACTAACGATTGATTGACTTTACCTGAGGCCCCGACGTAGCGCTTTTGATAACACGAACCGGGTTTGAGTCATTGGTCCTTCCGTGGCATCTACAATGAGAGCTACACCGTCGACCATGCTCATAATTCGTTCAACCTCTCCTCCAAAATCCGCATGGCCTGGAGTATCGACAATGTTGATAAGGTTGCCATTATACATCACACTGGTGCATTTTGATAGAATAGTGATACCACGTTCGCGTTCAAGGTCATTCGAGTCCATCACCCGCGTGACGAAACCATCGTCTATTTGGCTATCAGCTGTTGTAGATCCTGGTCCTGTCGTTGTTGAACTTGAACTGGACGTTGGCGTGTATAAAAGTTGCTCGGTAGCTGACAGCGGTTTTATCGTGCCAGATTGGCGTAAGAGTTGGTCGACTAGCGTCGTTTTTCCATGATCGACTAATGAAAGCAATTTTATTTTTTAAATAAAAAAAAAGAAAACGTTAGCCAAAACTTTTTCAGAAATAAACGATCAATTTATATATTGACCGAACTTTGGGTTCACCCACCATGGGCGATGATGGCAATATTTCGTATTCTATCTGTCGGTGTAAGGATATCGACGACATCTGCTTGAAAACGTCTACAGGTCCGAGAAAAGCGACGAATGGAATCGCAGCGACATGAACCAAGAGTTACTGGTTGCTTCCTTCGTACGAGTGTACGAAATGATGACGAAAGCATTCCCCTTGGGATTGCTAGTGACAACCCTGCAAAGACGTTGTGGAGAATTCGACCCCTGGATTCAATTCTAAAATATTGAATATCCAAGGACGGTTCCTGTAATATTCTAGGCCTTGTAGCAGGACGGTTTGTGAGGAGGTGAACAATTTTATTTTTTAACATCCGCGATATTCCGATCTGTCATTCAAACCTTGCCGATCTATTTTTGGTCAATGCCGGCCAACTTGAACTCTCTCATCTTCAACCAACTCTTCAACGTTCAACCTTCTCATCTTCAAATATTAAAAGGGGGGCATTGGTACGGATTGATTTATCTCAAATATTTCAATGCTGAAACAGGATCAAATATGTTCTCAATAAGTAGGTACTTATTTAAATAATCAGGTTCATGGTTGATAAGAAATTATACTTAGAGTCGCCATATGTGCTTATCCGCCATCAAGGAGGACCCCCTGACAATGACATATGGCTCAAATGTCGGCCCCGAGAATGTCTGCCGGCCTTTCCACCATTTATTTTTTCCAAAGAAGGGACGACCTGATTTAAATGCCAAAAAAATGAGCAAATTCGTCTGGGCTTTTTACCTCTTCTGCAGCTGAAAGTGGTTTTTCAAACATTCAAGTCACTGAAGAATCCCTCGACTTCTAAAAACTTGTCTTATCAGTGTGACAACTTCTTAAAGATATATGTTTATGGTTATGACTCGAGGGCGGGTCGGTGGGGGATCGACCTTTGGCCAAGATGATACCGGCCGATCTGTCCAGTCCTCTGAGTCATTTCTCCTCCATGGCATGTATTTCCTTGGGGATATGCTTTCAGATAAGTATCATAATACACATCTGGTTCCGCGTCATTGACATTTCCAATGGGTCTCTTTCCTACCCTACACTTTTCATTAAGAGCTCTCTTCCTGGGGGTGGCCTGGATTCTAATCCAGGGCGATGCACAACAGATCCCACTGAAAAACAACCTCTCCAAGCTGACAAAAGAGCATCTATCATGGAATTTCCTCGAAAAACCAAGTCGAGATTTAACGAGTCACCTCATTTTCGACACCGTTAATTCTTTCTTGCAGCACTGGCCAAATACTCGATACCGGAATGCTCAGGATAATTTATTTATTTTCTTTCCTTCCAACATATATATATATATAACTCGAGAACGAAAAAAATTAATTATCATTTTTTAGGACATACCATCGTACCCGGAACGATTCCCATCGGCACTCTTCTTTATCGCAGTGCACCCAGAGAAGAAATCCCTAGCTCACCAAAATGGACCGCCATAGACCCTGAGCATTCGTACTTCTTTTGTTTCAGCACGCCTGAGGACTCGGGATGTTGGCATCTCACCTTGGTTGTTACCCGCCCACTCAAAATTCTGTATTTTGACGGAAGTAGTGCAGCAAAATTTCGCGGAGGTTCGATGGACAGCCAAGATATCTTGGCGTGGGGAGAGGTGAAGTCAGACTGGATAGGCGAGGAATATAAGCGACTAGTTGGTCTTTGTGAGTGGGGAATAGGATACGGAATAGATGGATTTGTTAGGTGTGTATCAGCTTTTCGAATGATGCCAATTGTTTTTTTTGTTTATAATCACTTGCCAAAGGATGGAAATGGATTTGTAAGTTGTATGCCTGAGCGACTCGCTGCTTCATGTTGTATCTGAAAAGACTGGTAGCGAGGTAATGCTCTGCAACTTTACTGCCGGCATCGAAGTGGTATCATTTCACCATCTGGTCCCAAGGGAATTTGGTCACATACCCAAAGGACAAATTTTGATTCATGAGAAGAAGAAGAAAGATAATTCCTGGAATAATTTGAACCCCATCGTATTACCGACGGATTTCAGGGTGATAGAAGCTGGCAGTTGGCACAATTACTTTCCGGGAGAAACTCGTATCCACCTCAATTATGCCGGTGTGGTGTCCTTCTATGACACAATACTATTCCCGAGTTTAAATACCCTTCGTTTCGATAAAGAACGATGGGAGCACCGTTTGGAAGGCATCAGCTCAGAAGATGTTGAAACGCTCCTGAAAACTTTGGGAAGCATCGTCGAAGGTGCCTGGGACCGTCCAGTGAGCGGAATTGACTGGAAAACCTTTCTACGGGTTATCGTGGACCGGTATATGGATCGACTTCAAGTTCTGAACCATCTGCTTAATTCAACTGTGCTGGAATCCGAGGCCGATGTTACACTCGCTCTGAAGAAAGCACATAGCCATTTGTCCGGGATGCTCTCTCCTTATAGAATATATTCGGCCCCTCCTCCTCCCGAGGTCCATTCTATTCCAAAATTTGCTTGGGCTATACCTGTATTTCAAGCGTGTGCAACGACACATACCAGATACATCGACTCAAATGCCTCGCTATCGCAAACCTTGACTTATTCCGAACATCTGCTTCTTAATGCGACCAAATCGGTGTCCAAAGAAATATGCCGTGTCATTGTCGGGATGTGGGCGGAAGGTCTGGAACATACTGTATCGAAGGAAGGTCTTGGCACTCGTTCAGCTCATGAACAGCTGGTGACACGATGGAAAGGGCTTACTGATGAACTGATGGCATGGTTAGATTGGAGCGAATGGGTAACCTGCCGACCTGCATGTGGAGATGAGGTTAGTTTTTCCAGACAATCCTTTTGGTCAAATAATTATAATAACACAAACGGTTTCTAACTGCCTCAATCCATCACCGGTTGTATATTAGGAGATATGTTACCTTCCCACTTGGCCATTTTTCACAGGTGGGATTGGAGATGTACCTCCTCCTCATAGCCTTTTTCATCACCCCGACCGGCCGTTACAGTGTTCAAGTTTTGATGACTCGATCAAGCCTCAACCCAGGTGTATCCGAAGAATTCATTATTTTGATTCTACCGAACAGATTCAGGGGTAAGGAATACCTCGCACAGTTCCTACGATAAATAAGCGGCACGGGCGGTAATGTGTGTTGTTCGGACAATCTTTGTCATAATTATGTGGGCGTTAATATCTTTATATTTTATTTCCGAGAGTTTAGTTAAGTAAGTAGCTCAGTAGTTATTCTTATCTACGGAAACGTACTATGATGTCTGATATCTGACGACGTGTGGACTTCGGGTTCCAGACTGTCTCAGTTGGGCATCCCAAGATAGGAGAATTGAACATAGGGGTATCGCTGTCCTTGGTCATCCTAATCAGGCACACCTAGTATTTTTCTCTATGACAAAGGTCAAAGGCTGGAAGAGTTTGAAAATTAGAAGAGGTGATGCCGGCGTCTGCCGATTACATACTCCGATCTATTTTTCACCCCCGACAAACCGTAATAACTTCCTCTCGTTTTCTCGCTCAAGCATAGCATGGATATTGGAACCCATCGAATTTCTGCGCAGGTGCACAGGCTTATGCGCTTACCTTCTACAGGTGTCTGATCGAAATCATCCTTCTCCTATAAATTAGTATAATGTCTCTGAGTTGTTTCACCGGTAAAGGAGCTCACAAAACTGCTCAAAAGGCCCTCATTTTACGCTAAACCAACTTGTCTCCTGACCACCATCCCACCATATTGGAAATTTGCGCTTGACTACAAATACTATCACGCCAATTCCTATGAACCTCACAATGTCATCTTCGGTGCGACTCTCATCCGCTCTCTAGCCCAATCTGCAGCTTACTTGGAATAATAGGTTCAGCTTCCTCAATACAGCGAACTGGACCCAAATGGTCTCAACGTTACCTTTTTTTCTAAAACATGTGCCAATTACTTTATTCATCTCTTCGCCTCCAAGAAATACCCCTTCCCAGCCGCCTGCTCAGCTTGGCAAGCTGAGTTCCCCGCTTTTGTTACCTTTGTCCTCCAACAATCCGAACTCGACATATCTGTCGCCATTGCTGCCATGACTCTCTTGCACAGGTACAAAGATGTATATAGAACCGCGGTGGCGTATAACGGTGAAGCTCCTCGTTTGTTCCTCGAAGCTTACATGAACGCCGCCAAGGTTATGGGCTGTCCTCGCTTAATGTCGTTCTGGCAAAAAGTATCGGGTGATAGGTATTCGCGCGAAGAGTTGCTCAAGATGAAAGCTCAATTTCGAAAAGATCTACGTGGATATGTAAATATTGAACCTTCCACCTTTGATTGGTTCAAGACCCATCTGGAGACCTATTCGACCACAGATGATGCTAGAGAATCTGCGAGCACCGCTGTGGAGAATTCTGTCCTCTGTTCTGATGCTCCTCCTGGTTATAACCCCGCTCCTGCTTGTCAACCTCCGAGTTATATGGAACATGGGAAGCTGGGCGTGAATACCTTCCGCACTATTTTGGATGGAGAGACTCTTGAGCTTCATGAGCGCCTTCCTCACTGTCGATGAATTTCCTGGTCATCACAAGATAGGGGGTAATTTTTTGTTCTACATTTTCGTCGAATTGGCCATATGGTCTCCTGTCGTTCAAAACGAAATTCCTTAGTGAAGGCCTTTTGACAGACTTCCCTTCTGTTATGTCGTTATCAGACAGTATCAGACCCTCCCCACAATTCCTTGATTGCACTAGTTGATCATGGAATTTGGACATTTGTCGCGTCAAAGGGTTCCGTTTGGGGGTTTTTAAGTTACTTACAAAAAAGTTTACTCACGTAGTACTAAGTACCACATTTAAAAATTACAATTTCATTGAGAGTTTTTTGGACTGCAATTTCAATGCTTTGATACCGTATAACATAAAGCCATATCTAAATCTGGTGAGCTGGCGTTCGAGACGCGTTTTATCTTTGTTCTTCCATCACAATGTCATTATTTAATATTTAACAGAGTCGTTTGTATCAGAAGACCAAGTGAATAATAAATATCTGACAGCAGCTAGCCTTGAAAAAGTGCTAAAAACGGGTCGACGGAACGCCAGTCTCAAGTTTGAAGAAGCCGAGGTTTGAACTCTCTCAATTGACCTCCTGCCTAAACGCGAGTTATTCAGTTTTGCCGAATTAAATTAGCAAGAACGTATAACCGTGCTGAATTTGGACATGCCATCCTACCACCCATCCTCTATCGCGACATTCCCCTACACGTTCGTTCCTCGTATGCGGAGTGCTTCAAACCTTAGCGTCCATAAAAAAAATGAATGAGAATAATGCAAGCTCAGATCTCAGTATTGTGCGTCACGGTCGTACTTGATCCGTCCCATTTATGGAGATTTCCCTTGATCTCTTCACAAAAATCACATCGGTCAAATCCTTGTGGTCGCCACGTCAATACGACTCAAAACCTGTTGGCATATCTAGGTCTTCGTCATGTTTAAACTGAAAGAACGCTAGCCAGGTTCGCCAATCGAGAGTTGACTTGGATCCTCTGCTTATCAGATGCAATCTTTGAATCGATTTTAATCCTTTAACTGGGCTTCTCGCTAGGTGACACATCCCAATTTTGCTAGTCACCTACTATTTCTCCATGGACCACGGACGTCTTTTATTGGTGATTTAAATCGTTCTATTGGGATGACAAAAAAAGGTCTGGCATGCCAGTGATGTGGGTGACGGTGGTAGCCACTCATCAACAAAGCGGGCAATAGCCAAGAGTCAATGGGGTGCTTTTTGTTGCTTCATTTGCGTGGAAAAATATCCGGTCCTTGGCATGGCCTCGAATGGCGAGAAGCTCGGGAGTCAGGACACTGCTCGGAATGTAAAGTCTTTATAAATGATCGTCTACATTCCTTCCTTTGGATTTGCGAGAGAACTTAGAACTGCCCTATCCGTTTCTCCTTTTGAACGAGTACACCACCACATAGGCTGAAATCGAAACGAGTATCCTCCGCTTTCTTCGTGTGCGTCGTCTTCTCCGTAGATTCGAGGAATCTGAAATGATATCTTGCGTCGACGAGATTGTTTGTTTCTCTTGGCGGCAAACTGGTCCTACGGGCCATTGTTCACGGTCTTACCGATTGCATCTCCTTAACTTTATGTTCTAGCAGGTCAGGAAGCTCCATCATGCACTGAGTTGGCTAAAGTTTGGTCCTTCTGCGACCGTCACGCGTGATGTCTCCAAAGCGCGTCGGGATTAAAATATATTAATTTCGACTCTCCCCAACCATCTCATTCCTGGCGCTTTGCTTGCGCCACTAACGACCCTCCCTATATATCATCATCTTCTACTCCCCTTTTCCTACTGATTTGATCTGAAAATGTGGGCATTTTTCCATTCCACCTGAATTCATCCTCATGGCTATCTTCCCATTTAGGTCCTCCTTCTCCGCGTCTCCTTCTGAGGTTCCCCAAGACTGTAGAAAAGTCCGCGTCACTGCCAATTTTGGTTCGTTATTTGGCTGGCGCGGTCTTTCAGTTCCAGTCTACGATGCTTCCCAGAATATGCTCCCCTACCCGCTTCAACAGTTGGATGTTGCGACACCTATTCAATTTTACCAACCTCCTGTTCTACAGCTCCCAACTATACCGAATACCTACACTGCTCTACCCACCGACAACCTCTACTATCCCAATTACTTGCCTCCGTCTCTGATTCCATCGAGAGAAGCCACTCCCTCGAGCACCGCGAGTACCACCCCAGATATATACAGCGCCATCCATTCTCATTCCATCAACTATATCCCAGAACCAAACTCTCAGCATTTTTTGAACATGAATGAACTCGTTGCCACTCAGCAAGTGGCACCGGTAACATCCGTAGAGGACAGGATTGGACAGTCTGCTCGGTCTCGGATGCATCGCGCGGTTGAGAACACTACTACCGGAGGTCCCATTCGTGGGACTTCTCGCAACCGGCGACCAACACCTTATACACGCCCAGCTGCGTCGACATCTTCCTCCGAAACGTACGTTTATGCATTCGTCACCTCCTAGCCTTTTTTTTTTCCTTACACTTTTTCTCTCTAGAATAAATTTGGGATCCGGGTTCATCCTTTCGGCGACTGCCATGAGCAGGTTAGCCCATCAAACCACCTGTAAAATCGGTGGTTGCGGAGAGCTTTTCACATCTGGTGACGCATACCAAGTACACGTCCGAGAGGACCATCTCATCATGCGAGGGAAAAGTGGTAGCCACAGATTTCCATGCCCTTGGGAAGGCTGTACAGAGTTTAAAACAAAGGCGACGCTTTCGAATCACCTCTTGGGACATAACACAAGAAGTGGATGCAATCTATGCGACGTCACCATGGGAGTTAGAAGTGATTCGGTTCAGAAACATTACAGACATTGCCATAAGGATACACATGCCAATGTGTCGATTACTTCAGCTAATCGCGCGGATTACTCCTATCTCTTCTTCACAGGTTAAACATTTTTACAATTTGTATGCGGAATTTGTACTATTAGCATCATCCCCCGTTATATATCTATAATTTACCAATGGCCGGATGATGGTATTCGTTGCTTTGTCTCTGCTCGTCAAGTTCCCAGAACATGGACTTTTGCGCATAATTCTTGGTGCTCTGATCATCGCGTGCAGACTACGACGGACTCGGTCAAGGATCAAAATTACGTATATCACTGGGAGTCAAGAGGATTGGTCTGTGCATAACCACGAACATTTCGTGATTATGTAATCGATAACATCTTTCCTCTCGTTTGTCACCTTGATTGCTGCGCGTCGAGTTGTTCAACGACATGAAGCGCATTTTCAAGAAATTTGACAAATTCAATAAACCATCTCTGACCAGCCCTGGGCCTGAACCAGCAACTTCGACATCGACAGTCATAACAAGCACTGCCCATCCCATGCTATCCATTCCCACCCGTGCTGCGACCGCAAGCGCACAAGTTATTCAAGCCGCTGGAATCACTGTGAGCATTCAATTTCGCCCGTCACATCCTTAAGTACTCAACCATTGTCGTTGCGTTGATCAGAATGCCCATGACCTCCGAGTCTGCGTTTCCGCCCCGGCGGTTGCTCCTGTAACCCATCTGGAAGGAAGTTCGTCCCCCTCGTCTGGTGCCATTATGCAAGTGGAATCACAACGAAAGCTTTTGGTGAAACGCTTAATCCATGTGTTCTCGGCTTTTGCTTATAAATAAGCAGACTCAGGATTCAGACTTGGGTCTTTTTCCAAATGCTCAGAATGTACTCGTCACTGGCGGCACTTTTGTAAGTCTTCCTCGTAGGCTGTGTAAAGGATTTAACAATAATTGTACATATTTTATCTGCCAGAATATTGTCAATATTCTCCTGGACAATACAGATGAAAGGCGGATGAAGATCCCTGTACCTCAAAAACCCAGATGCAGCCCAAACTTTACTGGACGGAAAGATATACTCGATAAACTTGGGAAGATTTTTGTTTATCGTGCCAATAGTAGATTGATATCGAGGCGCTCTTGTCTCCTCTGGGGAATGGGGGGGATTGGGAAGACCCAGATTTGTCTCAAGTTCATGGAAGAAATGTGTGACAGGTAAGGGTCTTCACATTGCTTCACAACACTGGATTCATTCCTTGCTAGTTTTTCACATGTGTTCTGGATTGATGCCTCCTCTCAGGAGAGCATTGCAATGTCTCTCAAAGGCATATCTAGCACTTCTGTTGCACGAGATTCCGGTGTGGATGGCTCAGTCGAGTCTGTCCTTCAGTGGATAGCTTGTATCCAAGAAGAATGGTTGATTGTGTTTGATAATGCTGATGATCCTCCTCCAGAGGTGGTGATCAAGTTTATTCCCCCAGGTAACAGAGGTAATATTCTGATCACTAGCCGAAATCAATCCATGGGAAGGATTGTACCATTTGAGAACAGAATTGAAATCAGTGAAATGGAGGAGCCAGATGCTATAGCTCTACTTCTCAAGGCTAGCTGTTTGGATCCATTACCTGAGCATCTACAAGCTGCTAAAGAGATTGTGACTGAATTTGGTTACATTCCTCTTGCTGTTGAGCATGCTGGGGGTTACATTCAAGCTGGGAAATGTGATATTGATAAATATCTGAGACAATTCTCAGTACATCGTCAGACTCTTATGTTGGATGCTACATTCACAGGTGCATCAAATTATAATAAAACAGTGTATGGGACTTGGGACCTTTCTTTTAAAGAAATAAAAAAGAGGGCTGGTGGACAATTGACTGCTAGAGATGCACAAGCAGCCCAGGCTGCAATTCTAATTCTTCAAATATGTGCTTTCTATCATCATAATAATATTTCTAAAGACATATTCCGATCTGCTGCTGAGGAGTCCAGGAAGAAGAAGAACCATGTTGTTAGTGATGTGACTGAAAGGCTACCCCAGGCAATCACTTTATTGGATCATACTCTGCTTTCTTTGGATAATAATGGCCACTGGGATGAGTTCATCTTTGGACAAGGGATTAGTGTCCTCCTCTCATTCTCCTTGATGAAAAAAGGACAGCCATCTGAAATGTTGTCTGTTCATCCTCTGGTGCACTACTGGAGTAGGGAGCAAATGTCAAAATCTGAGCAGGAAAGAATGTGTCAGATGGGAAGCAACATCTTGTCTTGTGCAATTTCAAGGGAATATACAGGTCAGGATTTTGCATTGCGACAATTGGTTTTTCCACATATCAAGGCAAATGAAATACACAGAAGCCAGATGGGACTTATCAAGCAGTACTATGATGATAAATGGATGAATTTTGCACTTGTAATGGAGGAAAATAGGGACTGGAAAAATGCAGAGCAGCTGAAGGTTCAAGTCATTAACATGAGGAAAAAGCTGCTTGGTGCAGAACATCCAGACACCCTTTCAAGCATGGGAAGTCTAGGAAGGACATATCATAAACAGGGAAGGTTACAGGAGGCAGGGCAGCTGGAGGCTAAAGTCATGGGCATGAGAAAGAGGTTGCTTGGTGCAGAACATCTGGACACCCTCAAAAGCATGAGAAATCTGGCAGCCACATACCATAGTCAGGGAAGGTTGAATAAAGCAGAGCAGCTGGAGGTTCAAGTCATGAACATGAGGAAGAAGCTGCTTGGTGTAGAACATCCATCCACCCTCAGAAGCATAGGAAATCTAGCAGCCACATACCGTGATCAAGGAAAGTTGGATGAGGCTGAGCAGCTTGAGGTTCAAGTTGTAGATGTGAGCAAGAAGCTGCTAGGTGCAGAACATCCAGACACCCTTGCAAGTATGGCAAATCTAGCAGCCACATACCATAATCAGGACAGATTGAATGAGGCAGAGCAACTGGAGGTTCAAGTCATGAACATAAGGAAGAAGCTGCTTGGTGCAGAACATCCTTCAACTCTTGCAAGCATGGGAAATCTAGGAAGGACATATCATAAACAGGGAAGGTTGAATAAGGCAGAGCAGCTAGAAGTTCAAGTCATGGACATGAGGAAGAAGCTGCTTGGTGTGGAACATCCATCAACTCTCTCAAGTTTGGCAAATCTAGCAGCCACATACCATAAACAAGGAAGGTTAAATAAGGCAGAGCAGCTGGAGGTTCAAGTCATGGATATGAGAAAGAAGTTGCTTGGGGTAGAACATCCATCAACTCTCTCAAGCATGAGAAATCTAGCAGCCACATACCATAACCAGGGAAGGTTGCATAAGGCAGAGCAGCTAGAGGTTCAAGTTATGGATATGAGGAAGAAGCTGCATGGTGCAGAACATCCATCTACCCTTAGAAGCATGGGAAATCTAGCAGCCATATACCGTGATCAAGGAAAGCTGAACAAGGCAGAGCAGCTTGAGGTTCAAGTTGTAGATGTGAGCAAAAAGCTGCTTGGTGCAGAACACCCAGACACCCTCACAAGTATGGCAAATCTAGCAGCCACATACCGTAATCAGGAAAGGTTGAATGAGGCAGAGCAGCTAGAGGTTCAAGTCATGCAGATAAGGAAGAGGTTGCTTGGTACAGAACATCCATCAACCCTTACAAGCATGGGGAATCTAGGAAGGACATACCATAAACAGGGAAAGTTGGATAAGGCAGAGCAGCTAGAAGTTCAAGTTATGAAAATGAGGAAGAAGCTGCTTGGTGCAGAACATCTATCAACCCTCTCAAGTATGGGGAATCTAGGAAGGACATACTATAAGCAGGGAATGTTGAATAAGGCAGAGCAGCTGGAGGTTCAAGTCATGGACATGAGGAAGAAGCTAATTGGTGAGGAACATCCATCAACCCTCACAAGTATGGCAAATCTAGCAGCCACATACCATAGTCAGGGAAGGTTGAATGAGGCAGAGCAGCTGGAGGTTCAAGTCATGAACATGAGAAAGAAGCTACATGGTGCAGAACATCCAGACACCCTTACAAGTATGGAAAATGTCGCAAAGATATACCATAAACAAGGACGATTGAATGAGGCAGACCAGCTCAAGGTTCATATCATGAATATAAAGAAGAGAATAGGATGTGAATGAAGTGGTCCAATCATCAAAGTGTAAAAATGTTTGTACTCTATCTTATTTGTTTTCAGTTACAATATGTTTTGGAACAAAAGTTACATTTCAAATTTTCAGCAGAAGATTAGAGAAAGGTGCACTTTTAACTGAGACATAACATAGTCTTCCCACTTTAACTCTGACATGCAGGCCACAAATGAATATGAATATCTTAAATGACATTGTTCAAATTGTTTCTGTGCCGAAAGCCATTGCAATCACTGGGGCATTTTCCAGGGCATGTGAATTTCACATGCCTTTAGTTTGCTTGATACATGATCAGTACAGTGTTTGAATCAATGCACTGCATATGTTAGTGTTCCATGTGATGATCAAAGAAAATTGATCGTGGTCTATGTAAGTGCCAGTTGCCCCTGCCAATTAGATTAGATGTGGCTTGCCTCATTTCCTTTCATCGTTTTGTTGTGTTTCACATTGTCTTTCAAGTTCCTCCTCCCTTTAATACCACATTCTTTTCACCCTTATGGCTATACTTTTTGTTTTCCTTTCCTTTGTCCAATTTACTTATATACCATAGTTTTTCTTCTCTCATCCTTTGTGTTCTCATTTTCATATCTCACACATAGCTCATTAGGCTCTGCCTCAAGCTCTTTTCTTTTTTCACCCCACCCTTACCACATTCCCATTTTCTTTTTATTTCTTTTCTTTTCTACAGTCTCATTGTGTATGTACTCGCCTGTGCTGGCTTGAGCTCGACCCATTTCCCATCTCAGGAATTCAGGCTGTGTGAGAGAGCTTCGGTGACTAATCAGAATTTATTTTGATCCCAATCCCTCGCTGGCTTTTCCTTTTGCTGGACTTAGATAAAAATTTCCATCTCATTTCTTTCTCTTCTCAAATCATTTAAATTTCCTTTTTGTATTTCTCTCACTAAGCAAGCATAGATCAACATATCAATGGGTGGTTGCATGACAGAATGGGTGGTTGGTGTTGAGAACAGGTGGTTGGGTTTTGAAAATGGGCAGTTGATGTTAAAAACAGGTAGTTAGGTGTTAAAATGGGTGGTTGGTCTTAAAAGTAGTTGGGTTTTAAAAATGAATGGCAGCTGTCAAAAACAGGGTGGTTGGTGTTGAAAACAGGCAGTTGGGTGACAAAGTGGGGGTTAGGTGGTTGGGTGTCAAAAAGGGCAGCTAGATGTTGAAAATGGGTGGTTGGATGTCAAAAAGGCTGGTTGGGTGTCAAAAAAGGTTGGTTAAATGTCAAAAGAGGGTGGTTGGTGTTATGACTTTTATTAATTCAGACCAAGCATCTGATTATTAACAATTGTTGGCAATTCTAGTCTGGTTTCAATCAGAGCCTAAGAAGTCTTCTTAGGCTTGAGAGTGAGTGTCATCAAGAGTATTCAATGACTAGCTAAGGACACTGCAGGTATTAGCTCATTAAACAACAAATATATATGGAAGTTATTGAGAATATATTAATGATTTAGACATATTAAAAATTGGTGCTTAAATTAGGGATATATTTTAATTTTAATTTCCAGTTTATTCACCCTTTTCTGGTTCATTATATTATTAATATGATCTAATTAAGGCTTGGATTCAAAGCAAGAATAAAATTTAGATATATTCCCAATAAAAATAGATGTTTCATGTTGGATAAAACAGGTATGTCATTTTTAAAAGACACTGCTCACATTCTAATTTTCTTCACCATAAGATATACACCAGAGGCATTTTCCAGGTCATGTGGATTCAACATGCCTTTAGTTCACTTGACCATTACATGACCAGTACATCACATGGATGTGCCATAATGTTAAGCTTGGAGTTTGGATGGAGTACATTGGGTCCAAAGTTGGGCAAGGCATTGGCTTCAACTTATGGGTTGCGCCACTCTCTTGATGGGGTGCCTCAAATTTCGGAGTTCCAGATGGTGTTAGGGGACACTCCACTTCATCCAACATTTCCTCCGATATTTCTCTGTCACCTCTATACATCCCTCCTCATTGTCACTAACTCAAGACGGAGCACACTCACAGCTCTGATATCGGAGTCTGATGGTCATGTGATGTAGCATTCTTATCACCTTTCACCATTCTTCATCTTTTCCATCATTTCATTATTTTTCATCATTTTATTAATTCGACTCCAATTTTTGGTATATAGACATGCATCTCACCTTAGCAGGCCTTTATCCTTTAATTTTAGGATCCCCTGCTAGGTGTGCTTTCCTGTCGTATTTTATGTTTATATATATGTTTAGGATCCCCTGCTAGATCTTGACTAAGTTGCAGCCACAGTTGCCCTAACAGATGGAGTAGGAGAGTCTGGAGTTAGGCCAAGGAGAAGCTTAAGGCAGACAAAAGCGAAATAAGAGAATGAGGATGCTAAGTTGATATTCGAACTGGCAAACAACATACTACAGCTTGAGTATTTATACAGAAAAAGACATAAACATATAAGGAGATATTTAGGAGAGCATATGGTGGTGAAATAAACATGTTACAAAAAGGATCGTACTCCGATGCATGCTGAAGTGTGCTGACTCAAATCCTCGGAAAACCTTATGGCAACCAAAACCCATGACCTCAAGAACTGGTGCATGCATGATGTGATAGGCCTGCAACATGGAATATGTGTAGAGCTGGTGGGGCTTTAGGTGTGCTGTGGTGGATAGTGCATGGTGCTGGTTGGCAATGGCAATGATAAGAATGATGGTTTTCTGGTGGTAACAGAGTAGGGGATGAATTCCGATGGAGGTCTGATATAAGTCTGATGAGGCTGGCTGGTGGTAAGGGTGGTACTGAACAATGGCGAGGTGGCCATCATCGGAGGCTCCATTGGAGCCACCCTATGATTGTAATGTGACCGAGCATGGACCATGACACATAAGCATATGTATCTAAGGTCCATTTAACATCAAATATTATTTCTCCTATCACTACTCTCTCCTCCTTTCATGAACTTCTTTTTCTTTTTTGGCACCTTTTGATTGAGCTTGTGTGAGGAACAATGTTAAGCTCGGAATTTGGACGGAGATGTCGGGTCCAAAGTCGTGCGAGGCGTTGGCTTCAACTTGTAGGTTGCGCCGCTCTCTTGCTGGATGCCTCGAATTTCGGAGGTCTGGACGGAGTAGGAGAGTCCGGAATCGAGCCGAGAAGAAGCTTAAGAAAGACAAGAGCGAGTTAAGGAGAAGT
>Ga0193743_1001074_pt1 | contig 20838 bp, 27 predicted proteins | sample L2c2metaG_FD_143038 | JGI IMG/M metagenome (GOLD analysis project Ga0193743, IMG submission 143038) | Soil microbial communities from a riparian zone of the East river system, Colorado, United States - L2c2 | ecosystem: Environmental > Terrestrial > Soil > Riparian zone | place: USA: East River... | reverse complement strand
TTCGGGGATCACCAGCGCCTTGCCCGCGGCATCGACGACCACCGCGTCGCTCTTCTCGCTCTCCGGGCCCGTCCAGCCGGCCTTGACCGGCACCACGGTGTAGCGCCACGACCCGGCCGGCACCGCTGAGTCGGTGCAGGCCTCCGAGGCAACGTTGTTCTCGCAGCCGCCGTGCGGCTGCTGCGGGGCGTCGCCGAGGTCGTACCTCTTGATCCGATAGCTGTCGACGTTGCGGTCGCCGAACGTGTTAGGCGCCCAGGACACGGTGACGAGGTTGCCGACGGCCGTGACCACCGGCTTGTTGCCCTGCGAAAGCGTGGCGGTCTGCGCGGTCAGCACGACTTCCTCGCTCTGGATGCGCCAGGCGGCGATGGCCGCCCCGGCGCCGACGACAAGAGTGATGGCCGCGATTCCGCCGAGAACGGCCGGAGAGGTCGCGATCAGTCGCTTCACTTGTTCACCTTCGTGGCTACACCGGTGATCCGGATGGTGAAGGTGACCCCCGCGCATTCGTTGGTCACCGAGATGGGCATCCGGATCGGGAATGAACCGGCTTCGCGCGCGTGCCGGGCGCGCACCGTCAACGGCAGATCGCCCTGGTGCGGGCCGGCGACCAGGTTCGACGGCCGGGCCGGGCAGGCACGGCGGGAGCTTTTGACGACCTCGGCATCGAGCCGGCTGATCCGCAGGTCGAACTGGTAGGGGTTGCGCACCCGCGCCGCCATCGCCCGCTGCGCACCCGGGTAGAGGCCGGACACCGAGGTCGCTTCGATCGTGAAGGTCTGCGGACCTGACGGCGGGTGGTGTGGTTTCTGCCACGGCCAATGGAACGGGGCGAAGTTGGCCAGCTTCAGCTCCGCGTCGGCGGGCGTGGCGACCGAACCGGTCGCCACGCCCGCCAGGCCCAGCACCATCGCGACGGCCGCGGCCGCCGTAGTCAGTTTCACGGCGTCTTCTCTCAGTCCGGCAGGCTTACACCGGCGAGCGCCAGCGTGATGACGAAAGACGCGCCCTGACACGCCTGCGGCGCTTGGTCGATCATCATGACCGCGTCGGGCACGGTGAACGGCTCGGTATCGCCACCGTCCACCCGTAGTTTCAACGCGCTCTTGTCGAGCACGACAACGCTGCTGGCGGTGCAACCGTCGGCGAGGTGCTTCGCATCGACCTGCACCGCAGCGCCCGAGGTGAACGACTGCACCTCGATGGCGAACTCGTTCGGGTTCGTGACGCTGACCAGGATCGCGGCCTTGGCGCCTGGGTAGAGGCTCGACTGCGGTGTCGCGGTCGCCTGCAGCGCGGTGACGCTCGCCGCGGTCGCGGTCGCTTTGGCGTTGCCGGTGACACTCCATGCAGCCCAAGCCACGCTGGCGATCCCCGCCACGATGACGACGACAAGAGTGATCACCGCGGTCCGCTGGGACACGTTGCGCATGGACGTTCGCTCCTAATGAATTGGTCCCTGGGGAGTCATGGGGCGGCCGAACCGGCCGCCCCATGAAGCTGGAGGATCACGGCGCCATGCTGAGGCCCTTTACGTGCTCTGCGGTCAGCGTGAACTTCGCGCCCTGGCATTCGTCGGGCGTGTTGATGTGCATCGATGCGCCCTTGATGACGGTCTGCGAACCGGGGCCCGCCGGGATGACCACCGGATTCGCCGGCGGCGCGAACGTCACCCAGGTGCCGGCGCAGCCACCCTTGTCCGAAACAGTGTTGGTCGTGCCCCAGTCGGTGATCTGCACCGGGAATGCGTTCGGGTTGTCGGTCGTGATGACGAGATCCTTGGCACCGCCTGGGACCAGTCCGTTGTCGGCCACGGCGGTGATGGTGATTTCGTGAGCCTCGGCGGCCGTCGCGGTGGCGGTAGCGGTGCCGATGATCGACCACGCCGCCCAAGCAACTCCGCCGCTGATGCCGAGGGCAGCGACGCCGATCATGACTCCGGCGCGCTTGGTGATCTTCCGCATGGTGATTCCCTTTCATAAAGCCAAACTGGCGGATTTAGGCGAGGCAAGTTCAATGAGGCGCCGTCCCGGTGGAGGCGGTCCGGCGCCGAAGACAACTTTGCCTTAGATCACGCTTTCCACTCAACAAGCAACCGTCTTAGCTTCTCTGTGCACAAATAGCTGAACTAAGCCCTGACGGCTTAACCCCTTAGAGCGACCCGTTATGCCCGCTAAGTCCGCTTACGTCCGCTTTCATGATCGATCGCAGCGCTCTGACCTGCGAAAACACTCGGCTACCACACTCTCCCTCGGCACCACTAGCGGAGTACCTCCACAGCGGCTCTGACCTGCGACTTCACCGGATCTTCGGCATTCCAGGCCTTTCTGCGCTGACGCGCGATTTGCTCACGTGACGAGCGCTTCCGCGAGCCATTCTCGGCACCATTCGGCAAGCAATAGGCACGCTCAAACAACCACCAAATCCCCGGACCCGCATCGCGCAATAGATGCGTTCACATCCCTTGCAGAAGCGTTCAAAGCGAATCCTCGCCGCCACCCTCGCCGCCGCCGGCGTTATCGCTGTGGCCGGCACCGCATACGCGGTCTACAGCACCGAGAAGGAATCCAGCGCCATCGCCGCCGAGTCAAATGCCATCCAGGAACTCGTGCTCACTGGCGCGGTCACGGACACCTCGCTGTGGCCGAACCAGGCCTCGGCGCTCAGCGCCCCGCATCTCTTCGGAGGTGCGGGGTGCTTTCGTTGTTGCTGCTAGCCGACCGCCTTCACGTAGCGGTGGCACGGCACTGGCATTGGGCCGTCGGCCGTGCTGGCCGGATAGTCGAACAGGCCCGCCTCGGACCAGCCGCTTCGTTCGTAGAAACTGCGGGCGCGGGCGTTGCCCGGCGCTACCGCGAGCCAGGCCTCCCGATACCCCTCGGCCGCGACCAACCGCTCGGCTTCACCGAGCAGGACCACCGCGACGCCGGAGCCGCGGTGCGTCCCGGCCACGTACACCTGCTCGACCTCGTCATCGACAACGGTGACAAACCCCGCCACCGCGTCGCCGACCAGGGCGACCGTCGTGTGCGCCAACCCCTCGACCGCCCGGATCTGGAAGGACTCCGGCGTCCGGACAGCGACCAACGCATCAGGCACGTTGCCGAGATGACCGTCGGCCCAGCCGGAACGCCAGATCTCCGCGATCGCCGGAGCGTCGCCGTCTGAAGCCGGGCGGAGGGTGACCTTCGGCATGCGCCGAGGCTACGGAAGTGTCGGTGGGCGGCGCTACGGTCTTCCCGTGTCGGCGCCCGGCGACGTGCCACCGCAGATTCTCGATCGGCTCCGGCCGGTCTGTCTCGGGCTGCCCGAGGCCTACGAAGAGCCGGCCTGGGTGGGGCTGCGCTGGCGGGTCCGCAAGCGCACGTTCGCCCATGTGCACACCCTCGATCCCGATCATCCGCGAGCCCGTGCCCGCGCCGAGCCGCTCGTCGTGATGACCTTCCGGGCGCCCGACGACGAGGTCGCCGCGTTCGCCAACGGTGGCCCGCCTTACTTCCGCGCCGACTGGGGCACCAACGTGGTCGGCATCACGTTCGGCCGACGCACCGACTGGGTCGAGGTGGGCGAGTTGCTGACCGAGAGCTACCGCATCATGGCGCCCAAGAAGTTGGCCGCCCTGATCACCCAGCCGCCGCCTGGATAAGGCGCGATTTCGCTGCGCGCCCGAGATCGCCCAGCGATGATCGGAGCATGGCAAAAGCGTGGATTCCGGTCATCGGCGGCCCGCAGGACGGCACTCAGATAGAGGTGCCGATCACCGACGGCCTGCCGCCGAGCCCGTTGACCCATGAGTGGCGCTGGACCGGGCCCGACGGTGACATGTTGGTTACCGAGACCTACGTCGCCGACGACGCGCCTGGCAGTGACCCGCCGTGGCGATACGTTCCCGGGCGCTGAGGCGCGCGGCACCCAGGTCGCCGTCGCGGAAGTACGCTTAGGGGCATGCCCACGAGTGCGCCTATCTTCTACGACAATGTCCTGGGCGGCATCAACATATTCTTCCTGGTCCTCTCACTGGTGCTGATCGGTGTGGCGTTCGTGCACTGCCTGACCCAACGCACCGACGCCTTCCCGGCGATCGGCACCCTGCCCAAGGGCGGCTGGCTGGCCATCCTGGGCATCTGCCTACTGCTGTCATTGCTGCCGTTCGGCACGCTCAGCCTGTTCCGGCTGGTCGGCATCGGCGCGGCACTCGTCTACCTGCTCGACGTGCGTGTCGGGCTCAAAGACCTGACCGACGGCAAAGGCTTCTGGTGAGAGACTTCCGCTGGCCACCACCGCCCGATGGCGGCCCGCGGACCTACGGCCCCGGCCCGAGCGCACCGCGCAGCGGGCGCCCGACGCTGCCCGAGCCCGAGACGGAGCTTGTCGCGACGCCACACGGGGTGCGCCTCGAGCGGCTTGTCACCGGCACCGGCACCCCGACCACCGTGTTCGCGCACGGCCTGGCCAACGGCATCGCGGTCACCCGCCCGCTGGGCAGCGCCGTCGACGGGCGCAAGGTCTTCTTCCAGTTCCGCGGCCACGGCCGCTCCGACGCGCCGGCCGGGCCCTGGAGCTACGCCGACCTGGCCCGTGACCTGCGGGCCATCGCCGACCTCTCCGGCGCGACCCGGGCGCTGGGGGTCAGCCTCGGCGCCGGCGCACTGACCCGGCTGGTCGCCGACAGCCCGGACCGGTTCGACCGGCTGGTCTTCTTCCTTCCCGCGGTGCTCGACCTGCCGCGCCCGGCCGCGGTCAAGAGCCGGCTGGCCACCCTGGCGGCCGCGGTCGAGGCGGGCGACATCTCCGCGGTCGCCGACGCGATCTCCACGGAGATCCCGCCCAACCTGCGCGGCACCCCGGCGATCTGGGCCTACCTGCGGCAGCGGATCGACCAGTTGATGCGCGACGGCCTCGCCGCCGACCTGGCGTCGCTGGCCGAGAAGGTGGCGATCGCCGACCCGACCCGGCTCAACCGGGTCACCGCCCGCACGCTGGTGATCGGCTGCGCCGGCGACGAGTTGCACCCGGTCTCGGTCGCCGAGCGGCTCGCCACCGTGCTGCCCAACGCCACGCTGCACGTCTACGACCGGCCCGGCGTGGTCTGGACCGAGCGGACCGACCTGCGCACACGCATCTCCGAATTCCTCAACGCGCCGGAGTAGTCTGCCCGGTCATGGGCGTTTCCGAACATGGCCGCACACACCGTCTCGACCTGATCGACCCGACGTTGCGCGAGTGGGAGTGCACGGTCCTGCACTCGTCGGCCGAGGAGGGCATCGTGCTGGACCGCTCGGCCTTCTACCCCGGTGGCGGCGGCCAGCCGCCGGACCACGGCACGCTGCTCTGGCAGGGCACCCAGACCCGGATCGTGGGCACCCGCAAGGGTGACGATCTCTACCTGCTCCCCGCCGAGGGCGACCCGTTGCCGCCGGTCGGCACCGCGGTCACCGGCGCGGTCGAAGACGCCCGCCGCACGATGCTGATGCGCACCCACTCCGGGCTGCACGTGCTCTGCGGCGTGGTGTTCCGCGACTTCGGCGCGCTGGTCACCGGCGGCAACATGGAGCCCGGCGAGGCGCGGATGGACTTCAACCTGCCCGAGGTGCCGCCCGACTTCAAGATCAAGCTGGCGGAGTTGGTCAACACCGAGGTCACCGCCGACCGGGCGGTCGCCGTGCGGGTGCTGCCGCGGGCCGAGGCGCTGGTGCTGCCGGACATCATCCGCACCCAGTCCAACCTGATCCCCGCCGACGAGCAGGAGATCCGCATCGTCGACATCGTCGGCCTCGACGTGCAGGCCGACGGCGGCACCCACGTCGCGTCGACCCGCCAGATCGGCCGGGTCCAGGTGGTCAAGGTCGAGAGCAAGGGCAAGGCCAATCGGCGGGTACGGGTCCGGATCGCCGACTGACGTTGGGCACGCGAGAGGGGACCGACCAGCCGGTCGGTCCCCTCTTTCGCGACGCGTACCCCTACTTGGTGTTGGGGGTGTTGTTCTTCTTCGGCGGGGCGACGGTCTTCTTCGCGATCGGCTTGGGCTCGGTCGCGCCGAGGCTGCCGTGGCCGTTGCTGGCCGCGTGCCCGTTGCTCTCCGACCTGGGCTTCTCGGTCTCGATCAGGTCGGCCCGCACCGTGTCGACGGTCGGGACAACACCGTTGCCCACGACCTTCTCGCCGTGCGCGACAAGCTCGGTGTAGAACGAGACCGCCCGCTCCTGGAGCTCCTGTGCGCTGACCGCGAACTGCCCGGCACTGCGCATCGCGAGGTCGCGCAGCCGATCCATGTCGAGGTCTTCCTTGCGCAGCTTGACCGCGCGCTCGTTGGCCTGCCGGTAGGCCGCGGTGGCCCGCTTCTGCAGCTCGGCGGTCGTGGTGATCACCTGGTGGCGCAGCTCCGCACCGTTGTTGGCGGCCTTGTCGCCCAGGTCGTTGGCGTAGGCCGGCAGCTTGAGCAGCTGGCGGAACGCCATCTCCCCGGCGCCGGCGGCCGCGTACAACGGAGCCGGAATGCGGGTCGTCTTCGGCTGGGACATCAGTTCTCCTCCTCGGCGGCCCTTGGTGCCGCCTTCTTCACGGCCTTCTTGGCCGTTTTCTTGACCACCGGCCGGCTCTTCGCCGGCGGTGTTGGGGTGGCTTCGGTTTCGCCGGGCCAGCCGGTCGGGGCCTGCGTGGGCCCGACGGCGGCACGACCGGCCGCGGCGGCAGCGGCGTCGGCGGCGCGCGCGGCCTGGGCGGCCGCCTCGCTCGCGGCTTCGGCCTGCTTGGCCGTTTCCGCTTCCGCTTCCGCGTGCCGCGCGTTCTCGCGGCGGAACGTCTCGTAGATCTGGCTGAGCGACTGCTTCTGCGCGATCGTGAGCTCGGAGTCGGCGGCGATCGCGGTCAGCACGCCATACCCCTCCTTCTCCTCCAGCAGGCCGGCGCGCAGATACATCACCGGGGTGGAGACCCGCAGTGCGCTGGCGAGCTGTTGGAGCACCTCGGCGCTGGGCTTGCGCAGCCCGCGCTCGACCTGGCTCAGGTAGGGGTTGCTGACGCCCGCCTGCTCGGCGAGCTGGCGGAGCGAGATCTGCGCGTTACGCCGCAGATCGCGGATGAACCCGCCGACATCGCGGGGCAGATCTTTCGAGGGCATGTGTACGACGGTAGCGCCGCCTGCTAGCTCCTGCAAGCGAAACGCTAACAACAGTTAGCAGTTTCACTTGGCACCCCACAAGATTCACCAGCGGCTGCGGAGTTCGCCCACCGGCGCGCCGCCACCGAGAATCGGCACGTCAGCGGCCTCTTCCAGCGCGGCGCCCGTGACGCCGATCCGGCGCAACGCCGACACCAGCACCGGCCGGTTGCCCCGGTGCGCGCCGTCGTCCATCTTGATCGCTACCGCGCCGGCGCCAGGCACGGCAACCGCCATGACCCCTTCCGCCCCAGCCTTCACGAGCATCCCGGGGACGGCCCGCATCAGGTTGCTCTCCACGGTGTCGCGCCCGGAGACCAGGTCGGGGTGGGCCCGCATCGCGTCCGCGACGCCGGCCTCCGCGGTGCCGTCGACCAGCCGCAGGAAGCCCCTGGCCAGCGCGGTCAACGACAGCCCGAGCAGGGGCGCGCCGCAGCCGTCGACGGCGGTGGCCACGATCTCCTCGCCGGCGACGTCGGCCACCGCGGCCGCGAGCGCCTGCTGCAGCGGGTGCTCGGGCAACAGGTAGCCCTCGGTCGGCCAGCCCGCGGCCTGGCAGGTCAGCAGCATGCCGGTGTGCTTGCCGGAGCAGTTCATCTGGATCCGCGACGGGCCGCCACCGGCCCGGATCACGTCGGCGGCAGCGGCCGGGTCGAGCGGCATGTCGGGCGGGCAGCCCAGCGCCGACTCGTCGAGGCCGGCTTTCCACAGCAGCGCCGCGACCCGGTCGACATGGATGTCCTGGCCCCAATGGCTGGCACAGACCAGGGCGAGGTCGGCCGCGTCGCCGAGCCGCAGGCCCGCGCGGAGCATGCCGATCGCCTGCATGGGCTTGTTGGACGAACGCGGAAACATCGGCGACTCGACGTCACCGGCGGTCGCGACGGCCGTGCCGGTCGCGCCGAGGACCACCACGGACCCGTGGTGGTAGCCCTCCGGGAAGCCGGAACGAACGACCTCAGCGAGGCGTACGCCGCCTTCGTAGAACTTGCCCATGGCAGCGACCGTACCTCTCGGCTCAGCGGTTGGTCTTGAGACCGAGCAGCTCACGCGCGTCGAGCGGGGTCATTGGCGGGCGCTGGGCGAGCTGCGCGAAACCCACCGCGCGGGCGACGAGTTGCATGTTGGACTCGACCGGGCGGCCCTTGGCGTAGGTGACGGTGTCTTCCATGCCGACCCGCAGGTGCCCGCCGGCCGACAGCGACGCGAGCATCACCGGGATCGCCGTGCGGCCGATGCCGGTCGCCGAGAAGGTGGTCCCCGCCGGCAGGTTGCGCACCTCGTTGGCGCAGGCAACGAGGGCGGCGGTGGTGCCCGGCATCCCGCCCGGCACGCCCATCACGAAGTCGACGTGCACGTGCCCGCCGGCCGGCAGTCCGTGCTTGCCGAGCAACCGCTCCAGCGCGGCGAGGTGACCGAGGTCGAAGATCTCGTACTCGGGGACGATGCCCCGCTCCTGCATCCGGGTGTGCAGGTCGACGATGAACTCCCAACGGTTGAGGAACACGTCGTCGCCGAAGTTGACCGTGCCCATCGTGCAGGACGCCATGTCGGGAGCGGCGTCGAGCACCCGCAGCCGGTCGGCTTCCGGGTCGGTGACCGCGCCACCGCTGGAGAGCTGCACGACCAGGTCGGTCGACTCGCGCAGCGCGGTCACGGTTTCCCGCAGCCGGCCGAGGTCGAGCGTGGGCCGGGCCCGCTCGTCGCGGATGTGCACGTGGATCACCGAGGCACCCAGCGCCGCGCATTCCTTGGCGGTCACCACCAGCTCATCGAGCGTGACCGGAAGGGCCGGCACGTCAGCCTTGGCCGACTCCGCCCCGGTAGGCGCCACCGTGATCAACGTCGTTGTTGTCATGGCGCGATCCTAAGCCGGGCCTGTCCTCTCGGCTCGCACTGACCGGCAGGACAGGCCCGGGCCCTTTACGGCTGGTCGATCGCCGCCGTGGACTCGCCTACCTGGAGCGTGGCGTCGTCGGCGACGTTGCGCTTGAGCACGGCCAGCGCGACCGCGCCGAGTTCGTGGTGGCGCACGGCGGTGCCGACGAAGCCGACGGTGCGCCCGTCGACGGTCACCTCGGTGCCGCGGGCCGGCGGCTGGTCGGTGGCGATGCCGTCGAGGTGGAGCAGCACCAGCCGGCGCGGCGGGCGGCCGAGGTGGTGCACCCGGGCCACGGTCTCCTGGCCCCGGTAGCAGCCCTTGTCGAGGTGCACGGCCGGCGCGATCAGGTCGACCTCGGCGGGAATCGTGCGGTGGTCGGTCTCCCAGCCGAGCCGCGGGATCCGCGCGGCGACCCGGGTGGCCTCGTAGGCCCACAGCCCGGCCGGCGCGATGCCGAGGTCGCGGACGCGTGCGGTGGTGCTCGCGAACTGGTCGCGCGGGATCAGGAAGTCGACGCCGAGCGCGGTGCGCCGGGCGAAGCCACCGCCTTGCAGGGTGCGCACGTCATAGATCGTGGTGGGTCGCGGCGGCGCGGCACCGGCGGAGAACTTGGCGCCCGGCACGGCGACCGCGTCCGGCTCGCGAAGCGTGCCCAGGCTCTCGTCGATCTTGGCGGCGGCGTCGACGGCGTTGGGGCCGACCAGGGAGAACATGGCGTATTCGGCGGTCGCGTCGCGCGGGTCGACCTTGGTGAAGAACCGCATCATCTCCAGGTATTTAAGGAGACCCGCGGTCGCGCCCGGCTCGGTGTCGAGCCAGGTGGTGGTGCCGTCCTCGGCGACCACCGCGTGCTGCTCGACATGCCCGTGCGGGGAGAGCACCAGCAGCTCACTGCCCTGCCCGGCGTGGATGTCGGCGAGGTGCTGGGTGGTCAGCGTGTGCAGCCAGGAGGCCCGCTCCTCACCCGGCACGGCGATGATCCCGCGGTTGGAGCGGTCGACCAGCCCGACGTCGGTGGCCAGCAGCCGCTGCTCACGCATCGGGTCGCCGTAGTGCGCGGCCACGCCGCGGTCCGGACTCTCTTCGTCGATCGCCTCAACAGCGACCGCACCGGGTGTGTCGATCATCCCTGCTCCTGCCCCTCACAGCCGCCGCAGTCGCCGAACAGCGCCACGTGCCCGACGTCGACCCGGAAGCCGCGGTCGGTGGCCAACTGGTCGACCAGCGGCTGCAAGACCGCCGGGTCAACCTCGGTCACCTCGCCGCACGACCGGCACACCAGGTGGACGTGCTGGTGGCCGCCCGCCGCGTGATACGTCGGGGAACCGTGCGACAGGTGCGTATGGGTAACCAACCCGATGTCCTCGAGCAGTTCCAGCGTGCGGTAGATCGTGGTGATGTTCACACCGGCGGCCGTCTCACGCACAGCGGTGTGCACTTGCTCGGGCGTCGCATGGCCAAGCTCGTAGACGGCTTCCAGGACAAGTTGCCGCTGCGCGGTCAGCCGAAGGCCCCGCGCGCGGAGAACTTCGGCAAGCGAGGAATCCGACACCTTCGAATAATAGTTCGCTGCCGAAGAGGCCAACGACTCCTAGCCCGCCGGCTGGGGGGTCTTGGTCCAGCGGTCGGCGAACTCGCCGACGTAGGGCGCGGGGCCGGGGAGCGGGCTGGCGTCCGGCTGGAAGATGCCGGCCAGGATCAACGCCAGGTAGCGGCGGCGCAGTTGGGCACGGCGTTCGGCGTCGCCGAAGCGGATGACGGCGATCATTTCGAAGATCTGGCCCAGGTCGGCGAGGGCGAGGTCGGCACGGACCGCGTGCGCCTCGTGCAGGCTCTCGACCAGGCGCTGGTTGAGCTCGCCGGCCCGGATGGCGTTGCGGGTGTGTTCCTCGGTGGGTTGGAACGTGCCCGCCAGGCGCTGGGTCAGCGAATGCGTGTCGGCGTCGACGACGCGGAGCATGAAGGTCGCGAACGCCTCGGCCGGGTCGGCGCCGGCGTCGAGCGCGGCGTTGGCCTCTTCGGCGATCTCGATGTAGACCAGCAGGCCGTCGAGGCAGAGCTTGGCCAGCAGTTCCTCTTTGCTCGGGTAGCGGCGGTAGAGCGCGCTGATCCCGACGCCGGCCTTGTGCGCCACCGCCGCGATCGGCGCGGACGGGTCGGCGATGAAGACGTCACGGGCGGCATCGAGGATCACCGCGTCATTGCGTGCGGCCTGGGCTCGCCGGCCGCTCAGCGGGACGGTGGTCATGGCAGGCAACGCTACCACCTTCGCGGAACGAACAGTTCTGTTCTGCCGGCTCCAGCTATGGAACGGATCGTTCCGCTCTGTTAGGCTCAGAGCGGAACAGTTCATTCCGCTCCGCTTCGGAGGTTGCCGTGAGCACCGTCGTCCTCGAACCCACCGCCGCACCAGCGCCGGCCCATGCCGAGCCAGCGACCCCGGCCGGCCACCCGCGCCGTTGGCTCGGGCTCTTCGCGATCCTGGCCGCGACGATCATGAATCTGCTCGACACCACGGTGGTCAACGTCGGCGCGCCGGCGATCCAGGCGTCGCTCGGCGGCAGCTTCACGAGCCTGCAGTGGATCGCGGCCTCCTACACGCTGGCACTCGCCGTCGGGCTGCTCACGGGCGGCCGGCTCGGCGACATGTTCGGGCGGCGCCGGGTGCTGCTGGTCGGCGTGGTCGGCTTCGTCACCGCCTCGCTGCTCTGCGCGGCCGCCTGGTCGCCGGAGAGCCTCATCGTGGCTCGCGTGGTGCAGGGCCTGTTCGCGGCGGTGATGGTGCCGCAGGGCTTCGGGCTGATTCGCGACCTCTTCCCGCCGCGCGAGATCGGCAAGGCGTTCGGCACCTTCGGCCCGATCATCGGTTTCTCCACGATCCTCGGCCCGGTCGTGGCCGGCGCCCTGATCGACGCCGACCTGTTCGGGACCGGCTGGCGGATGGTCTTCGCGATCAACCTGCCGCTCGGCATCTTCGCCCTGCTGGCCGGCCGGGCCGCGCTGCCCGCGGCACCCGCGACGCGCACCCGCACCCGCCTCGACGTGACCGGCGCCCTCACCGCCGCGGTCGGCATGGTGCTGCTGGTGTTTCCGCTGGTGCAGGGCCGCGAGCTGGGCTGGCCGTTGTGGACGTTCGCGATGATGGCCGCGTCGGTGCCGGTGTTCGCGGCGTTCGCGCTGCGCCAGGTCCGCCGGACCGGCTCCGGGCGCCACCCGCTGGTGGAGCTGGCTGTGTTCACCCGCCGCTCGTACACCTCGGGTGTGCTGTTCGTGGTCGTGTTCTTCGGGTCGATCGCCGGGTTCTCGCTCGCCGTCGGGATGTTCCTTCAGCTCGTGCTCGGCTACAGCCCGATGAAGGCGAGCCTGACCATGGCGGCGTGGGCAGTGGGCGCGTTCATCGGCTCGGGCTTCGGCAGCACGATGATGAACCGTCTCGGCCGGCACATCCTCCACATCGGACTCGCATTGATGCTGGTCGGCATCGGCGGCCTCTACGCGGTGCTCCAGGTCGACGGCCTGGGCGTCCGCGAGCTGCTGACGCCGCTGCTGGTCTACGGCATCGGGATGGGCATGATCTTCGTGCCGCTGTTCGGCATCATCATGGGCGAGGTGCGCGACCACGAGGTCGGCTCGGCGTCCGGAATCTTGGAGTCGTTGCAGCAGTTGGGCTCGGCCCTCGGCGTCGCCATCCTCGGCACGGTCTTCTTCAGCCGTCTCGACGTGGGCGTGGAGCGGGTGACGCTGATCGCGTTCGGCCTGACCGCGGCGACGTTCGCCGTCGGCTTCCTGCTCCCGAAGAAGGCCCGCGCCTGACCGACCACCGACCCGGGTCTTCCTACGCAGGAAGGCCCGGGTTCGTTATCGCCCGGATCTGCTCCTGCACACCGCGCAACCGCCGCGACAGGCTCGACGCGGGATGGGCGTAGCCGCAATGCCACTGCACCCAGTCCCGCGCCGCCATCAGTAGACCAGCGCCTGCACGCCGTCGGCCAGGCACTCTTCGACGAAGGCGGCGGCGCCCGCGATGCGTACGCCCGGAATGAGGTCTGCCTCGGTCATCTCCCGGCGGGCGGCGCACTGGGTGCAGAGGGTGACCCGCCCAGCGGCCAACACGGCGGCGAGCAGGTCGGCGAGCGGCGCGGAGTGGGGCAGTTCGAAGGTGGCCGCCCGGCCGGGGAGCGCGAACCAGGCGGATTCGCCGGTCAGCCACAATGAGACGTCGGCGCCGGCGGCCACGGCCGTAGCGGCGACGGTGAAGGCCTGGGCACACCGCTCCGGCGCGTCCGCCCCGGCGGTGACCTTGACGATCAGCGTACGAGCCATTGGCTCAGCATAGGATCGTTCACGTGGTGACCGAGATCGGGTTCGTAAGCCTGCTGGTGGCGGGCTTCGGCGCGCTGGCGGGTGGTCTGGTCTACCTGGCAGCACGCGTAGCAAGGGGCAGATGGTGACCGACGAGAACCCGATCGCACCCCCGCCGTGGCTCAACGCCCCGCCGGTGGAGCCGTATCCCTTCGTGGAGACATACGACCTGCGCGAGGGCCCGGACCTGCACCCGGCACTGCAGCCCCTGCTGCCCTACATCGGCCTCTGGCGCGGGCGCGGCCGCGGCGGCTTCCCGACGATCGAAGACTTCGACTACGGCCAGGAAATCAAAATCACCCACGACGGCCGACCGTTCCTCTACTACGAGTCGCGCGCCTGGGTGATCAGCGAGGAAAACCTCCCGGTCAAGCCCGCGGGCCGGGAATCCGGCTGGTGGCGCCCGGTCGTCGTCGACGGCAAGGGCACCGGCGAACTCGAGGTCATGTTCACGACGCCGAGCGGCATCATGGAAATGCACATCGGCGAGGTCGACGGCACCCGCGTCGAGATGGCGACCGACCTCGTCCTGCGGACCCCCACGGCCAAAGAGGTCACCGCCGGCCACCGCCTCTTCGGCATCGTCGAAGGCGCCCTGCTCTACGCGCAGGACATGGCCGCCGTCGGCCAGGCGATGTCGCCGCACCTGTCCGCCCGTCTCATCCGCGTCGGCGGCTGAGCCGCCCGGCCGGCGCGGGAACAGGCGTCCCGCGCCGGCCGCCCCCGCTAGTCCGCTGAAGCGGTCGGCCGGTAGGTGAGCACGACGACGCCGGACTCGAAGGTCGCCGTGTCGACGTGCTCGATCGCGGTGACACTTTCCGGCCGGAACAGCGGCTGCCCGCTGCCCTTGAGGACCGGGTAGACCCAGACGCGGTATTCGTCGAGCAGTCCGTGCGCGGCCAGGTCGTCGGTGAGCCGACCGTTGCCCCAGATCAGGATGTCCTTGCCAGGCCGTTTCTTCAGCGCGATGACGGTCTCGTGCAGCTTGTCGCCCGGGACGATCGTCGAGTTCTTCCAGTCAGCCGGCTCGCGCAGCGTCGACGAGACGGCGTACTTCTCGATGCTGTTGACGTGGTCGCCGTACGGGTTGCCGCCCATGGCGGGCCACGCCTGCGCCATGCCTTCGTAGGTGACCCGGCCCAGCAGCAGCGCGTCGGCGCCGAGGGCGAGGTCGAGCGCGTACTTCATGGCGTCCGGGCTGTTGTGCCGCATCGACCACAGGTGCGGGTTGTCGATGAACCCGTCGAGGGTCGAGTACGTCGAGGCGATGATCCTGCGCATCGTCATTTCCTTCCGGTGCCCGTCCTTCGGGCGTGTGGATAGAGTTCCTGTCCAGCAATCCGGCCGGTAGTGCGGCGCTCAGCGACTCCGTATGAGGAACTCACATGATCCGAGTGATGATCGCCGAGGACGTTCGACTGCTGCGCGAGTCATTGGCGGCGGTGCTGGAGCTCGAGGACGATCTCACGGTCGTGGCCACCGTGGAGCGCGGCGACGAGATCCTCGACGCCGCTACCCGCGCGCGGCCCGACGTCGCTCTGCTGGACATCGACCTGCCCGGGTTGGACGGCATCTCCGGTGCCGGCCAGTTGCGGGAACGGCTGCCGGACTGCCGGACGGTGATCCTCACCGGCCTGTCCAGGCCCGGCCATCTGCGCCGGGCCCTCGCCGCCGGCGCATCGGGGTTTCTGCTCAAGCACTCGGTGCCACAGACGCTCATCGACGCGATCCGGAAGATCGCCGCGGGCGAGCGGGTGGTCGATCCTCAGCTCGCGCTGGCCGCGCTGGAGACTCCGGACAGTCCTTTGCCCGCACGGGAGATCGACGTGCTGCGGCTGGCCGCGACCGGCGCCGGACCCGACGAGATCGCCGCCACGCTATTCCTCAGCGTGGGTACGGTGCGCAACTACCTCTCTTCGGCGATCACCCGACTCGACGCGCGCAACCGGGTCGACGCGATCCGCATCGCGACCGAACAGGGCTGGTTGTAGCGGCACCGTCGCGACGAGCTTGAAGCCATCGCCGTCGGCCTGTGCGATCAGCCGCCCGCCCAGGGCGCCGACCCGACCGGTGAGACTCGCCAGGCCCATCCCCGGGCGCGTCTCGCCGACCGGCCCGGCACCGTCATTGGCGATGCACAGCCGGACGTCGGTCGCGGTGCGCTCGACCTCCAACGTGCACCGCCGCGCCTCGCTGTGCCGCAGCAGGTTGGTGACTCCTTCGCGGCACGATCGCGAGCACCGTGTCGGTCCGCGCATCCAGCGGTCCTGGCGCGACGTCGCCCGTCACCTTGACCCCGGCGTCGGTCAACACCGTGCGGGCGGTGCGGGCCTCGGCGTCGACCGTCATCGTCCGATACCCCACCGCGACCGACTCGAGTTCGGCGAGGGACTGCCGGGCGACCTCGACGCCTTCAGCGAGTTCCGCACGGGCCCGCACGGCATCCCGGCCGAGCAGGCGCAGCGCGAGCTCGTTCTTCAGCACGAGCACGGAGAGGCCGAACCCGAACAGGTCGTGCAGGTCCCGCGCGAACCGCAGCCGCTCGTGCACCACGGCGGCCCGGGCGAGCTCCGCCCGCGCTGTCACCAGCCGGGCCGTCAGGCCGGCCATGCTGGCCAATGCGAACACCAACAACGCCCGCTCGCCCGACCACACCGCCTCGTAGGCCAGGCCCAGGACCGTCGGATCGCCCATGTTCGCATCCCACAGGTAGAGCACCGCGTCCAGGCAGAGCAGCGGCACGCTCACCAACCAGCGCAACGGCCCGCGCAGCAGCACCAGGGTGAGCCCGGGCAGGAAGTACGCCACGTGCCACACAGGGAACGCGAACACGGCGAGCGGCGCCACCGCCAGCACGGCGGCGGCGAGCAGGACGGCCGGCCACCAGCGCGGCCGGGCGCCGTCGCGCAGCGGCAGGCAGCCACGGAGGTAGCAGGCGACGAAGGTGGGCAGCGCCACCGCCAGCAGCGCCCACTCGCCGCCGGACAGGCCGACCCGCGCCGCCCATCGCAACTCGCTGGGGACGATCATGAGCAAGACCGCCATGCCGCCGACCGCAGCCACGCCCGCGGTGCCGAGGTCCGCCGCGGGGTGGCGTGGCACCGCGTCCTCATCGCGCTGGCCGTGCGCGACCGAGCGCGCGTCGTTCAGCGCCGCGCGGGCCATCGTGAGCGCCTGGTCGAGCTCCAACCGCGCGCTGGCGGCGTCCGGCCGGTCCAGGATGGCTTCGCCATGCCGGATCAGCCGACGCATGCTGGCGCCGACCCTCTCGTTGAGCTCTCGCCCGAACGCCAGGCGTTGCCGGGCAACCTCCACCGCGGCCAACTCCAGCCTGCCGCCTGGCAGATCGGTGACCAGATCGGCCAGGCGGGCGACCGCGTACAGCGCGATACCGACAAAGGCCGTGTGGCCCACCGCGAGATAGAGCGCCTCGCCGACCGTCGGACGGACCGGCAGGGCGGCGGCGAACTGCGCGACCACGACCAGCCCGAAGCCGGCCCAGGCCAGCGGGGGCGGCCGGATCAACAGCAACAGGGCAGCGGCCAGAAACCCCGAGTTGCCGTACCAGGTGTCGGCGAACCAGATCATGCCGACGCCGGTCAGCAGCGCCTGGACCGCGATCGTCCACCGCCAGGCCGCCGGGCGGCTGCCGTCCACCGGGCGGACGCAGTTGCGCAGATGCAGGGCGACCAGCGCGCTCAGCAGGGCGAGCGCCACAAGCCGGTGGGTGACCGGCTGGGCGCTGTCGATAATGCCGACCAGCCCGCCGAAGCCGAACCCGACGGCGAGCGCCGCGGCGGCGAACCGGGCCAATCGCAGCTCCGGGCGGGTAGTGGACACCGCCCGGATCCTATTCGGCCCGCGACAGGCTGTCGCGGGCCGAATCGAAAGGCAAGCTCAGCCGAAGCGACCGGTGATGTAGTCCTCGGTCTTCTTCTGGCTCGGGTTGCTGAAGATCTTCTGGGTCGAGTCGTATTCGATCAGGCGGCCGGGGTCGCCCGTGCGCTCGATCGAGAAGAACGCCGTGCGGTCGGAGACGCGCGCGGCCTGCTGCATGTTGTGCGTCACGATGATGATCGTGTAGCGGTCCTTCAGCTTGAACATCAGGTCTTCGATCGCCAGCGTGGAGATCGGGTCCAGGGCCGAGCAGGGCTCGTCCATCAAGACCACCTGGGGCTCGACGGCGATCGTCCGCGCGATGCACAGCCGCTGCTGCTGACCACCCGACAGACCCGCGCCCGGCTTGTTCAGCCGGTCCTTGACCTCGTCCCACAGGTTGGCCGAGCGCAGCGCCTTCTCGGCGGCGTCCGCCAGGACCGACTTGCGCCGCACGCCGTTGAGCTTCAGGCCCGCGATCGCGTTGTCGAAGATCGAACACCGGGGGAACCGGTTGGGACGCTGGAAGACCATGCCGATCATCCGGCGTACGGCGGTGACGTCGACATCCTTGTCGTAGATGTTCTCGTCGTCGACCGTCAGGCTGCCCTCGACCCGGGCACCCGGCAGCACCTCGTGCATCCGGTTGATGGAGCGCAGGAACGTCGACTTGCCGCAGCCCGACGGCCCGATCAGCGCGGTCACGGTCTTCGGCTCGACGCTCAGGTTGATGTTGTCGATCGCCTTGAACGAGCCGTAGTAGGCAGTGACCCCGGTCGCTTCGACACGCTTGGCCATTTTCAGTCCTTCAGGTTGCTAGCGAGGGATGCGGTTGCGGCGGGCGAGCAGCTTCGCCGCGATGGTCAGGATCAGGACGAGTGCCACCAGGGTGAGCGCTGCTGTCCAGGCCCGTGCGGGCGCGAAGCGCGAGGCGTCGCCGGCCTGCTGGAACACGAAGAGCGACAGCGAGCCCTGCTGCGCGGCGAAGGGGTTGAAGTTGATCGCGGCGCTGCCGCCGGCGACCAGCAGCACCGGGGCGGTCTCGCCGGCCGCGCGGGCGATCGACAGCATGATGCCGGTGACGATGCCGGGCAGGGCCGTCGGGATGACGATCTTCAGGATCGTCTTCCACTTGGGCACGCCCAGGGCGTAGGACCCTTCGCGCAACGGTGCTGGCACAAGGCGCAGCATCTCCTCCGTCGACCGCACGATTGTCGGCAACATCAGCACGCTCAACGCCAAGGCGGCCGCGAAGCCGGAGAAGGCCGGCTTGCCGTCGTTGAACCAGGGAGACACGATCAGCACCCAGAACGCCAGGACGAACAGGCCGGCGACGATCGACGGGATGCCGGTCATCACGTCGACGAAGAACCGGATGATGAAGGTGTAGCGGCCGCGGCCGTATTCGACGATGTAGATCGCGCCGAGGACGCCCAGCGGGATGGTGATCAACGCGGCGATGCCGACCTGCTCCAGCGTGCCGATGATCGCGTGGTAGGCGCCACCGTTGGCGTCGCGGGCGCCGATGTTGTTCATCGACGAGTTGAAGAAGTCGCCGTCGAGCCGGTCGGCGCCCTTGGAGACCAGCGTCCACACCACCGAGATGAGCGGCAGCACCGCCAGCACGAACGCCGAGTGAATCAGGGCGCTCCAGGTGCGGTTGCGCGCGGCGCGGCGGCCCTCGATCGCCTGGACCGCGATGAAGACGCCGACCAGGTAGAAGATCAGCCCGACGACCAGGGTGAGCACCCAGCCACCGACACCGGTGCCGTAGCAGACCGCGGCCGACAGGCCGAGCGCCACGACGGCGATGCCGAGCAGCGCGATGTTGGGCAGCTTCTTCGTGCGGAGCTTCGGGTTCTGGCCCGGAGCCAGAGCAGTATCCGTGGCGGTCATGCCAGTCCCTCGCTTCGCTCGGGAGCGCATGATCCCTGGCGGCTGAGCCGGCTGCGCTCGCTCGTGGCGGTCATGCGAGTCCCTCGCTTCGCTCGGGAGCGCAGGACCCCTGGCGGCTGAGCTGGCTGCGCTCGCTTCGCTCGCTCATGCGGCGGACTCCGTGAACTCGCGACGCCGGTAGATGATCGCCCGGGCAATCATGTTGACGATGAGGGTGATCGTGAAGAGCACCAGACCCGAGGCGATGAGCGCGCCGCGGCCGATCTCGCCGGCCTCACCGAAGCCGTTGGCGATGTTGGCGGCGATCGTGTTGCCGCCGTTCTTGATCAGGTTGGGCGTGATCTCGTTGATGAAGCCGAGCGTCATCGCCAGCGCGATGGTCTCGCCGAGCGCGCGGCCGAGGCCGAGCATCACGGAGGCGATCACGCCGGGCCGCCCGTAGGGCAGGACCGCGGTGCGGATCATTTCCCACTTGGTCGAACCGAGCGCCCACGCCGCCTCTTCGTTGGCGGTCGGCGTCTGCATGAACACCTCGCGGGACAGCGCGGTGATGATCGGCAGCACCATGATCGCGAGGACCAGCCCGCCGAGCATCAGCGAGCGGCCGAACGGCCCGTCGCCGCCGAAGAGTGGCAGCCAGCTGAAGTATTTGTTGAGCCAGAGCGAGAAGTCGCGGACCGGCTCGACGAAGACGATCAGACCCCAGAGACCGAACACCACACTCGGCACGGCGGCCAGCAGGTCGATGAGGAAGCCGAGCGTGGTCGCGATCCGCTTGTGCGCGTAGTGCGACAGGTAGAGCGCGATGCCCAGGGCGATCGGAACCGCGACGAGCAGGGCGATGATCGCGGTGATGACGGTGCCGTAGGCGAGCGCGGCGATGCCGAACCGGGGCGGGCTCTCGTTGGCGAACCAGTCGGTCTCGGTCAGGAAGTTGGCGTCGTTGGCACGGAGCGCCGGAACTGCCTTGGCGATCAGGAAGACGGTGATCGCCACGATGATGATCAGAACCATCGTGCCGGCGGCCAGGGTCGTGGCACGGAACACGGACTCGGCGCCGAATCCCTTGCGCCGCGGCAGTGAGCCGCCGCCGCCCAGGCCACCACCGTTGGTGCGGAAGTCTGGCGGCACCGGGGCGTTGCCACCCGGTTGCCCGTCGAGAACGCCGGCCGACGCCGTTGCACCGGCGGGCCGGGCGTGACTAGTAGTCACGCCCGGCCCCCCGGTGTTGACGTCGGCCGAGCGGGATTGCCTGTCGGCCATCTGCTCGCTCGTTTCGTCTTCGGTTCGGTTCCTAGGTTTTTCAGGCCAGGTTCTTGATGGCGGCCGCGACCTTGGTCTGCACCTCGGTCGGCAGCGGCGCGTAGCCCAGTTCGGTCAGCGAGCCCTGACCCTCGGCGCTGGCGGCGTAGGTCAGGAAGCCCTTGACCAGCGCGAGCTTGTCGGCCGCGGTGCCCTTGCTGCAGACGATCTCGTAGGTCGCCAGGACGATCGGGTAGGCACCCGGGGTCTTGGTGGCGTAGTCGATCTTCATCTTGAGGTCGTCGCCGGTGCCGGTGACCTCGGCGCCCGCGATGGTCTTGCCGGCCGCGTCGGCGGTCAGCTCGGTGAACTCACCCGCGCCGTTCTCGATCTTGGCCTTCGACAGGCCGCCGTTCTC
>Ga0193743_1001073_pt1 | contig 20845 bp, 19 predicted proteins | sample L2c2metaG_FD_143038 | JGI IMG/M metagenome (GOLD analysis project Ga0193743, IMG submission 143038) | Soil microbial communities from a riparian zone of the East river system, Colorado, United States - L2c2 | ecosystem: Environmental > Terrestrial > Soil > Riparian zone | place: USA: East River... | reverse complement strand
ATGCGTACAGTATGCTATATCGGAACGGATCGTAGTCTTTGCAAAATGACCTTGTTTGGTTGGGAAAAGAAGCTGACGTATCGTGACCACAATACTAGCATTTATCGATTATCGATTATCCTTTAGCCCTTCCGCCTTTTTCTCCGGTACAAACGTGGGTCCCTCCCATTGGAGCGGATTATTAGTGTACAATCATTAGTTCTGAAGTATTTCCGTACTATCAGAGACCCACAGCCTTGCTCGCCAAAATATATTAATGTAAGGTAATAGATGTCATTTACAAAGTTTGGTGTCAATAGAGTGAAAATTGAGCTAGATATTTGAAGGTGTCGAAAAGGTGGGTCCTGTCGATGTGTCTCTGATAAGTAGTATGGCGTGCTGACAAGTTGACAACGAAATATCACCAAGTTCAGCATTCAGTGGGGGCGGTGTTGGTTTTTGCCGTAAAGGTTGAAATGCAACGACCGACGCTTTCGCTTCAACACGAGGTTTGGGCATCAAGGCTTGGGACTTCAGCTACTTAATGACAAAGGGCGCAATCGATTAGCGCCGTCAGAGTCTTCGGCATCATCCGGTGTCAGGCCATCATTGATTTCATGTGCCGGTCAGCTGGAATGTTGTGTGAAGGCTGGAGTTCGTGTCCTCGTCTCTCACGCCAACCAGCATGAAGTGGAAGGCAAGCTTAGCCTTTGCAGCGTTATGTTTGGGAACTCAGGCTTTCTCGTATGGCCCCAACCGAGACTCACACCTGATTCGTATCCTTGGTGCACAGGGTGTAAATCTATGGAAATTAGACCACTCAAAGCCCTTACAAGACTCTGGCCTTTTCGTTCAAGATTCCCAGTTTCGCCCGGATTTTGAAGACAAGGACAAGAACACCCGGAATTACGGTTTCCGTGCGCAATGGTTTCAACAGCCATTGGATCACTTTGACCAGAAGTCACAGCATGTATTCCATCAGCGGTACTGGGTGAATACGCGTCATTATAAGCCAAGAAAAGGTGCTCCTGTCATTGTATTGGACGGTGGCGAAACCAGTGGAGAGGTTTGTTCAATGATTTTCTTTATGTTTGTCAATCAACTTATCGTTTCAGGATCGTCTACCATTCCTGGATACCGGAATAGTAGAAATACTAGCAAGAACCACAGGCGGAGTTGGTGTCGTGCTGGAACATAGATATTATGGTATGCACTGCAATCTAACACTGGTCGTTAAATTTACCTTTCCGTACAGGCGACTCCCTTCCTGTGTCCAATTTATCGACGGATGCCTTGCGGTATGACTTCAAAGAGCGTTCAACCAATGACCATCTAAATCTTTGAACCCAAGGTTTCTCACAAATGAGCAGTCGGCAGAAGACAGTGCGAACTTTATGAAAAATGTCAGATTTGATGGAATTCAGGAAGATTTGACCGCTCCTGGTACACCGTGGATCTACTATGGGGCAAGTAGACTGTTATGCTTTTGCATTCAACTGGCACCTGACAAGCTCCATTCTAGGGCTCGTATGCAGGCGCTCGGGCAGCCCACATGAAAATTCTTTATCCCGATATTGTATGGGGGGCTATTGCCTCGAGCGGTATGAGATGCTAGTTGACACCCAAGATTAAATTTATTTATCCCATAATTTTAGCTGTAACACACGCATCTCTGGAGAATTGGGAATACATGGACATCATTCGCGAAGCCGCTGACGCGAAATGTTCAAATAATATTGTTAATTCTATTAGCAATATCGATAACATACTTAGCAATGCTCCTTCCTTCTTCAAACGCCAGTTGAAGAACTTGTTTGGCCTTGGAGACCTTGAACATGATGAAGATTTTGCATCGGTCCTCGAGGTCAGTTACTATTCCTCTTACCTCATTTGCACAACGTCAATAAAAAAAATATCTGGCAGGGTCCGCTCGGTGCATGGCAAGCCAAATGTTGGGATCCTAAAGTTGGCAGTACTGCTTTTGACGACTTCTGCGAAGCGTTGAGTAAACCCTTCGGCGGAGTGACCGCCGCAAATATGGAATTACCCTTCGGACATCCCAAAAGGATGATCTCCCTCGGACAAGGGGTTTCACTTGATTTAACGATAATAAGCTACGGAAGGTGGATCAAAGAAGTGAGCTTATCAGTCGTGCCGACATTTACGGCTAAAACTGGTCTCATACGCTGCTACAGCATGTTGTTTCGCGCTGTTCTTCTGGGTCATCCGTTGAAGAGGTGACTCTCTTTACGAGAAGATACTATCACCCCTAACCATGCGTTTCTGCAGTGTTTTGGCACCTTTAACGATGATAAGTTTCGAGACACCGGCGTCGATCAGGACTGGCGTCTTTGGCTTTTCCAAGTCTGCACTCAGTGGGGTTACTTCACGGTATGATCTGTCAGAATCGTAAAGTCATGTTACTGATCATATGTTTTCTCGAAGACTCCTCCTCCCGATCAAACCATGCCACGAATCGTCTCACGTCTACTAACACTTGGATATCAATCTAAAATATGCAAACAGGTATTCTATAATTATCTCTTGTTTCGTTCCGTTTATGAATCCTCCTTTTTTTCGAGGCCTTTCCACCGGGAGAATATTTCAGTGTTCCTTCCTTACCTAACATCACTGCGGTAAATGCGCTGGGAGATTTTGATATTGCGGCCGATCGTTTGGCTATTATTGACGGTCAAGGTTTGTGTTATATCCACCTACATCCTGGATCTGGGATTTCACACCTAAGCTGAACTACCAGTTGACCCATGGAGACCGAACACTCCACACAGCAATGGTGCTAAAGATCGTGAAGATACCATCCTTCGTCCTTTCAAGATCATACCAGGTGCGTTCTGTTTGAAGTGGAAGTCGAGAAGTATATCTGATGATATTTTTTAGATGGTGTTCATCATTATGACGAATATGGTCTCGAAAATCTTCTTGACGAACCACCTGAGATTAGGAAGATTCATGCGGAAATGATTACTTTTGTGAATTCCTGGTTGAACGATTGGAATATCGAACATGGAATAGGGCAGTAGTTAGGTTTACAACATATATCAAGTTAGTACCTGATCCCGAATTTATCTACACGGATGAATATATGCACAACCTCATGAAGCTATGGTTAAGTACTTGAGCATGGTCGCTTCCGGTCAAGCGCCCGTGTGTGATAATGGCTCGAGCCTGTTGAATTACACACTGTATGTCATCATAATTATCATTTTATAAACCTCCTAATTTGTGTCTTATGACCTTATCTAAGACCCGTCATCGAGAATGGAGAGAACTTAAAGTTTTATATTTGATATTTTGTGTAGTATTTCCTCAGTCTGTTATTTCGAGACTGAGGTTAGTACATTATATCGTAACAGTAAAGACTTGCCAACGAGTAATTACATTCTTGTTCTATAGGTATAACTTACCATCAATAAATAGTCTGTTATTTCGAGAACTGAGTTATATTTTGCTTCTAGTCCCCATCGCCTCTTTAAACCATCTGCTGAATCTCTTTTAGAGCTCTCTCTCCAGAAGCTCTGGTAAATCCCAATCATGTATGTAATCAGAATCTTTGTTTGAAGTCTATATATTACATCGTCTGAAGCCTGCATTTTTCACACAGATAAGCGCCAATGAGCTTCAGTTTCAGGAACCGACGGTCTCAACAATCCAAGAAACCAAAGGTTCTGAAAGGCACAGATATACCATCTCTTGCGCAGTACATCAAGTCGAAAGAATGCAAGAATGTGATTCTGATGGTGAGTGATTGATTCCACCCCAGCAGCACAGTGACCAACTAAACTTTCTGATTCAGCTGGGAGCTGGTTGGTCCTTTCTTGTACTCGGCGAGGGAGAAGTATAACATACTGATTTTGTTCCCTAATCACCGCCGTCACTATCTCGTTAAGGAGTCAGTACTTCTGCTGGCATACCTGATTTCAGATCGCCCAAGACTGGTACGCACTTCGCCTAATTTATATCTACTTTTGAGTCCCCCCCGAATCCAATCATGTTATATAAACAGGACTATACGTATGCATTTGTATTCTAATGATATGTGGAGTCAATGCTCATCTTGAGTTGCTTGTTCAGTCGAATCTCGCAAGACTAAACCTACCCCATCCCGAAGCAGTGTTTGAGATCGGTTTCTTCAGGAGGAATCCAATTCCTTGTACGTCTCATTTGTTCAACAAAAACTATGATACTTGCTCAATCCATATATTTCAAGTCTATACCTTGGCCCATGAGCTATACCCTGGAAAATTTCGACCGACAATAACACATTCATTTGTCCGTTTACTAGCTGAGCAATCCCTCCTCCACACATGTTTCACACAAAACATAGACACACTCGAACGTCGAGCAGGAGTTCCAGATAACAAGGTCATCGAAGCACATGGTAGTTTCGCCACACAAAGGTGTATTGATTGTAAACGACCGTTCGACGATGAGAAGATGAAAGAACATATCGAGGCCAAGAAAATTGCGAAGTGTGAGGTATGCCGTGGATATGTGAAGCCCGATATCGTTTTCTTTGGTGAAGGCGTCAGTGTTGTTTGATCCGTTGGTCCGATACTCATCCATCTGACTCTCCCTGGTCATTGTATTGACAGCTTCCACCTGAGTTTATAAACGCAGTACCAAGCATGCGGAGCGCCGACTTGCTCATTGTCATGGGAACATCTCTAACTGTGCACCCATTTGCTTCACTCGCTGGAATGGTCGAAGAATCTTGTCCTCGTGTCCTCATCAACCTTGATCAGGTTGGCGATTTTGGTTCTCGAGGAGATGATGTCATCTTGTTAGGAAAGTGCGATGAGATTATTACGGAGCTGTGTAAAGAGCTTGGTTGGGAAAGGGAGCTTCTGCGATTGTGGGAGGAAACGGAAGCTAGTGTCTTGAAGTTCGCGGATGATGAAGCCAAGGATACCGTGCCAGTTGAAACAACGAAGAAGCATCAAGAGCCAGATCATCTGAAAGATGTTACAGCGAAAATGGCACAGCTGGTGGTGGAGTCAGCTGAAAGGGAAGGGGTCTCTGACACTTCTGCATCCAAACCATCCGAGTCGAAAGCAACCTTGAGTCAGGCAGAGATTCCAGAGGACTTGAAAGAAGCGCTCACGGAGAAGGTATCATCATCGGAGCTATTGGACGCTATCGTTGACGCTACGCCAACAAACGAACAAAACGTTAGTATTGAAGAGACGAAGCCAAGCTGAGACACTGAGAGTCGAGCAGATGGAAATTTAAAGTTGTAAGGTATGAACGGAATATCTCCTGTCTTTGTACTCATTGGCTCTACTTGTCGACGTACTTGTTTCGCAATATTAATGGTTTGGTTCATGCATGAACAACTTAGGCCGACTACGATACGAAAAGAAACGTGTTTGCCTCACATACTACTCGTTTATCCCGCACTATCCTTGCATTGGATAGAGTCCTTATAGAGGCACGTAATGATACGTTTTTGTCGTTCTTGCCTCTCCTCTGGTCTACATTGATTCAGACGACATTTCATGCTGATCACCATGAGGTAGAATGCCACGCACGAACGCGACTTCCCCAAACATGAAGAGATGACTGAGGCGGGTACAGATAAGGACGAGAATCGCTTAGAGATCAAGCGACGCTTAGAGATCAAGCCTAGTGTCATCGCAATTTCATTACATTCAAATTTGAATGATAAAGAGACAAAAGAGATGGCGTCAGAGAAAATCAACAAAGCAAAATAAAGCCCAGAAAAAAAGGAAAACAGACGTGGATTGAGACATGCACTCAACAACACGCAAAAAGGGAGGCGACAGAACTGCAGAAAACCCGTGACGAGGTGAATAAATGCTATGAAAGAATGAATATGTATGGACGATAAGGTGTATGCTGCTATGCACCTTTTGCTTCCAGCGAGAATAATTTAACTACCAGCAGGATGTGACGTGTCAGCTAGTCCAGGTACAGGAAACTGGCTCATAATGGCAACAAAAGTCGTTGGCATTGCTTCCGAAGCCGAAGGCACAGAATTGCCAGGAGCAGACGCTGAAACTGGTTGCTGCTGCTGCTGCTGAGCTCGTCGTTGGCTTCCTCTAGTGGACGCTCGAGTACTACGACCTGGACCGGACGACGCAGAAGTATTGGCGTTGGCATTCGTACTACTTCTCGTGGCCCGTTTCCCAGGGCCCTGCGATGGCCCCTGTACCTGCTGAGTAGGTTGGTAGTGTTGAATATTCAGTGAAGAGCCGGCAGGAGGCAAGGCAGTTTGCACATGCTGCGTAGCATTCTGAGACAAAGTACTTCCTCCTTGATGGAGACTGGACGATGAGGAAGAAGGACCAGCGCTAGCACCACTTTCCTTAGCTTGTCGAGTAGCTAGTTGTTGGCTTTTCTGCGCCTCTGCCTGAGCAATGATGTGTTGAGGATAGTGAGACAACCCTCTTGGCACACCCGGATTTGCAGACACCTCCCGTTTCGGATAGTAAGCTCCGATAGGCATCGATGCATCATACTCTTCTGGCAGTGCGGGGATGACAGCAGCGTGCCTTCCTCCAAGGGGTCTAGCAGACAATGAGAAAGGCCGTTGCATCTATAGGAAGAGATATCAACTCACCCTCCCTCAACAAAGTTTTGCCACACATAGTCACGAAGACGATCGGAATTGGGAAGTTCCTGAATCAGATGTTTGATGGTATTCTGTCCAAGACCGAAAAAGTCGGGGCCAGAAACGGAGTTGGAATGTTGACGATTACGGATCGCATTTGCTTGCTTCACAATATTAGACCATGCTCCTGTTGCGGTACCGGCAATGATAGGCTTATCGGCCCTGTCAGATGGAATGATTTGAAATTTTGGTCCATCACCACCATCAAGGATCGTACAGTGATAAACGACTTCAATCGCAGGGTTAATCGTGGACAGATATCGTCTGTAACAAAATAAACAATGTCGACGATCATAAATGGCCGCATAGGATCAGACATACCTCGTCACCTCATACCCAACAGGGAAGATATATCGTTCTGTATGAAAAGGTTCCCGCATACACACCTCACCGAGATTTATAACGGTCATGATGCCGACATTGAGTGGGAGCATAGGTTTTCCTTTTTTGTCACGAGGCACCATCGGAATGCTAAAACTCCTGGTCGTAACAGTATGAGTTTTCAGACGTTTAGGCTTTGCTATTGGTGGCTCTGCTGGCGGCCGTTGAGCAGGTGGGGGAGGAGGGGGAACAGTGCCAGGAGAAAGAGGAGGAAACATGCCATTTGACCCAGGCGCCATCGGGCCTGCAAGGTAGTAGTAAGGATTACCGTACATTGGATAACTCGAAGTGTTGGGCGTAACCGGCGTATTTGGAGAATAGTACATTGGGTTAGAATGCATCGGCAGCATTGGATGCCCAGTTGGAGTCGTCGATCCTGAATTTTGCCTCGCGAACATACTCAGGCTAAGGTACGGATTGCTGCTCAGACTGGAAGTGGGAGTGGTCGTACTCGGAGTAGTGGCAGGATTTGTGGCAGAATTCGGGCCACTGGCTGTAGCCTTGGTGTCGACAGCAGGGATTTTTCTTGACGCGACACCCCCTTTGTTCGAGAAAAGACTTGGATCAAGGTTAGGATCAACGATTTGATGCGATTGGGACGGGCTTGAAAATTTTGCATTTGCAGCAGCACTGGCGGCAGCATTCTGTGCTGCAACAGCCGCTGCCGCAACCTTGATTATATTCTCCATTGAAGGCGTGCTTTCAGGTAATGGGACATGCGAGCGAGACACAAATGATGTCGGGCTGATTGTGCCAGCGCTTTTCGTCGGAGGATTGTTGTTATTGGAGTTCTTGGAAGAAGGATTCGCGCTAGTGGCCACAGTAATATTATTTGTCATTTGCAAGCCTTGCTGTACGTCAAGATCATTTGTTATCCTGGGCGAGACCTGCTGCCGTGCTGTAGCGGCTTCAGCTTCAGCTTCAGCAGCCTCTGCGGCAGCGGCAGCGATGGCAGAGCTCCCACTTCTGGTAGTACGAGAGACTGGTTCAAAATGACCTTTGCTCTGTCTATTAGATCTTCTGAGAGGGCCAGCTTCAGTACCTTTAGCGCGGGTGGACGGGCCGGGCACACTTGCGTCGGCTCCACGTAAATCGTGGCCTTGGGCTTTTTGAGAACTTCCACGCGCAGCAGACAAATGACGCGAATTATTGGATGGTGTAAGGCTATTACCTGAAACTGTGGCGTCGTTCATGTTGACATCATTGTCGGGTTGCATATGCGATTGGTGATGTGAAGGAGATGTAGAGTGTGAGGAGGGAGGATGATGCCCCCGTGATGATGCGGACGTTGGCGAAGCTATGTGGTGATCTGAACATGCGCATTAGGCGAAAAAAAGTTATCAGTATGAAAGTACGTACCCGAGTTAGAAATTGGCACGGGAAAATGGTCTCTATCTTGAGGCTGAGGACTATAATCCATGATAGGTGGGCCGCCATTTGCTGAATGAGATCCTTCTCCGCGGTCGCTTTTCTGGACATCCCAGTCTTTATCATCTCCACGTAGCTGAGCCATAGGAACGACTGGCGACGTGGAGCCCACTACTGGAAAACCGTTTGAATGTGATTGGCCATTTTCCAACTCTTGGACTTTGTCATCTGAATTTCTATTGTCAAAATCGAAATGACATCAGGTAGGTGCGACGGAAAGAGGATTACAAGACCCTGGCGGAGTAACCGCATTGCCAAATAATTTGAGGGGAGAAAGGCACATACTTTCGTTCTTCCCGCATCCGCACATTACGATCACTGGAGAGAAGAGCTTCGGACTTGGTTTCCTTACGTTTTTGCATCAATAATCGGGGTGGCTCAACCACTGCCGCAATCGAGAAAGACGACAACGTGTAAACGTACCTCTTCCAGTTCGACGAAACGGCGTTTGAGTTTTCGGACCTTCCCCTCAGCTTCTTGTTCAGGCTGACCCGAGGTTACAGGGAGTGGGGTCATCGAGATGTCTCCTTCTGGAGGACCCAGTCAGCCAGTGCATTAGATAATGAGCTAGGGCGGCTCATACGTGTTCTAATCAAATGAGATGGAGAGGAGAAATTCAGATGGTAGGCGGTATGGGAAAGAAAAGAGGGCAACCTGGACAACCACTTAATCCAATTCCACAACCCAAAGAAGAATTGGGACAGGGCGCCAAACAACGATGGCATCGGTTGCAAGCAAACATAAACAAACTCGCGTGTACATTCTTACAGGAGTACTTCGAGCCCTCCTTTCCCTGATCTTTAAAGATATATAACAATCTCCCCGTGGACTAGCACCTGTAAACAGCGAAGATAGAGTGGACATTCTCTCCCGGGAGGATGTACATGTAGACAAAACCATCCATTGTTTGCTTATGTCACGATCGGAGGGTGGCGCTCAACGACTCAACGACTCGAAGGCAAACAACCCTGGATCCAGAGTCCGAAGGTCTCCAAAGTTTCAAGAAAAGAGGATGTCAATGACAATCATTGTACAACTAACTTTGCTGTGTGTCTCTGTACACCTCCGAAATTAGATGCCCTTACTAACAGCCAAAGTTCCATAACGAGGCGGACTGTCTTTATTGTGCACATGCACAGTAACCATTTTACGGTTGATATGTATCTCGTGCTCATTGCAATCAGCCAAATTTGGATCGACCATAATAACTTGCCCAGCGAGCTGATTAGTGAAAGCTGACTGACGCTAACCCGTAAATCACTCTTCTACACGGAACTCCAGTTCCTCTTGATGAACTAAACCGGATCAAGCATAAAGTTAGATTCAGGCATTCAAAAGACCCAAAGTCTGATTTCAAGTCAAATGTTGTATAACGCTTGCTGGTTAAATTTGTCCTTCTAGGCGTTGCCCACGGCCGCATTTGTTTATATCTCCGCACTTAGAAAGCTCACACAGCTTGCTATGCATTCTCCGATTCCGGTCTTTGAGGGCCTGAAAAATGGAATCAGTGAGAAGAGAGATTGCTATATACAAGCATTGGCGAAACGTAAAAAAAATTCACAAACCTGGGCTTGATGGTGGTACCAATAGGCATCACGAGTCGAACTTTGCCTTGATCATCGCCGATAGTAAGACAGTTATGATATGCATCATCATCATCATCTTCACGCAAATTTCCCAGTCATGCCCAATTACGAGTTTTTCTTATCGCCTACTGGTGTGAACGAGTTGGTACTGGCAGCGGTCAATGTGCGAATTCCGGCCTTTCAGGCTTCAGCACCGGGCAGAGAAATAATCTCAAAGCGTTCAACATGAAAAGCCTATATGTAGCGGTCTCTCCGTCAAGTCAGGAATCTATTTTTGCAAAGGATCAAAGGAGATCAAAGTTTCAAAGAGTGTATGAACAGGGAGCATGACACCTGTCCATTTGACTGCCATTAGGTCACTCTAAACCATTCACTGAAGACAGCGCCGCAAAAAACTCGCAACTGCGTCAAACGCTCCTCCCAAGAGGGTTTCTACCTCTGGTTGACAGTCAAACGAATGTTCCTTGCCTTCAAATTCAAGTAACGTTACAGGAACCCCAGCTTTTCTCAGCAATGCTTGTATATGCCGTGACTCCTCAACAGGAACAGCCGTATCGTTCGTTCCATGCAATAAAAACGTCGGAGGCCAATTTGAATCGACACCAAACTGCGGAAAAAGAGAACGTTGCTGTTCCGGTATTTGACATATGAGATCGTCTGCTTCTGGCATACCGAGAGTCTGACGAAGAGTATTGGTTAGGCTTGGATCGTGCTGCCCAGTGTAGTAGTCGAGGAACACGCCAAGTTGGAGGTATAGTCGAGCAAGAAACATACGCGGATTGGCGGGATAACCAGGGATGTAGTATGTTTGTGGATGGTAGGCCAGGGGTGAATCAGAAATAGGCTCCAAAGCTCCATCCTTAAATGGGTAGACATATTCTGCAAAATCGACTGAGTTCAAGAGCTCTCGTCCTCGAAAAAATACCTCAGTCTTTGGTTGGAGATAATGCGAAGTCTACCATAGTTAAATATGATATTCCGTGTAAGGTACTTCGATTACTCACCATAAAATTTCCACCCATCCCATATATGCTTACAACACCTTTGGGTTTCGGTGAAACACAGTGCACAGCAGCTAAGTAAGCACACAGCCCTCCAGCGCTCGAACCAGCGACCGCCATCGCGTCCGGATTGATCTTGAAAGTGCAATGTGCATCCTTGATATCGATCTTGACCAGGAAGGAAAATACATCCCGAATGTCCTTCACGATATCCTCGCCAGTTGCAGGTGGTAGCAACTGATAATCAGCAGAAATAAATGCGTAACCCAGAGCGGTGACACGATCTTCATGATTTGATTTGATTACTGAACATCATGATGGCAGGTCATGATTCACTGACTCTTCAACCAGTTGGGAAGCCAGCTATCCCTATTCCCAACTGTTAAACCACCACCATGGAAATAGACCACCGCAGGAACTAGAAGGTCTGAACGGTGATGTGGAGTCAGTTCATTATCAGATTTCTTCCACGATGGATGGTGTATGTCGAGATATAGAGGTAAATCCGAACTCTGGTCCATTAATGTTATGCGTTTATAACACAAGGTTGTCCGTTCGCCCAGGCTGACCATGGTCAGGTCAAGCCTCAGTCGATCTTTCAAGGGTAGAGTGATGCACGGATTAATCATTCAGCCGAGCTATGTCCCAAGGCTCAAAACCTCCAGTGGCACTCACTCAACAACGATCGCGTACGCGCAGGTGCTATGCGACTCGCCGCTGATGAAAGTTGGTCCTCTCTTGGTGCCCTAGTCTGGTTACACCGGTCCACGGAGTTCGCCTATCCATTTTGGACTCAAGAGACTAAGAGGGGTTGTCATTCGAAAATAATCATACGAAACAAACGGCCACGACGCTCCGCGATTCGTGTCACCAATTTTTTTGTATAAAGAACCTATTGACCATTAAGCTTCAAAACGATCCTCACAAACATGAAGTTTACAGTTGCTGCATTGCTCGCTGCTCTGACTACTGCATGCTACGCACAAAGTATCAATATCGGCTTTCCCGCCAATGGCACCTCTGTCACTCCAGGTTCCTCGCTCGTAGTAGAAGTTGACCGACCAGTAAGTTCATACTTTCTGCATGATTTACCACACTGACAATTGATTCTCTAGGACACTTTGACCGGCTCGACTGAAGTTGCTATTGTGATCGGGATACGATCGTGTGGCAGCACAGCTTGCCTTGCTCCCGGGTTGGTATTGGGATCCATACTATATAATGGACCCTACAACCCGCAATTCCAACCATCGGCGCCTGCCTCTAAGCCCCCGCACCAGAATTTCACGGTCACTATACCACCGGCGCTCGCCAAGGCCCCTGCACAACTTTCCGTCTTCCATGTCTCTTTGGTTGGAGTAAGTGGTATGACATCCCTCCAATAATCTTTAACTCACATCTTTTTAGGCTGGCCCTGAGCCGTTATCGGAGACAAAAGCTATTGTCCTCAATGTCGTCTAATGCCATCTACCATGAACAATATGCCCCCGTCAGACAATTTAGTCACCAATTTTTAGGAATAATCTCGCTTTGTTGGACACTTAAACTGATTTATCACAAGTTTTTGGAATATTTACTCCAGTAGAGATGCGTATATCTAACCAGACCCCGAACACAAGGGTTGAGAAAACATTGATTTCTTAAAAGACTGACTGTTAATGTTCCCATTCATCCCACATTCTGAAACACATGACGGGACTGAAGCTTCATACATTCAAATGTTCAAATTTTCAAGCGCAATGACCTCATGCCAATGGGAAAATTAAGCACTCCAAACCAACACGACGGTTAGCCATGGCCGCAGCGTGCCTGTCAATGTCCGTAGAATACGAATGTTCATCCATTTGGGATCCGTCAGAGTGAGACAATTGTCGTGAAGTCGATGATTATCAAACTTTACACGCCGTTGCCTGCCAGAAAGAGAAAGTGGGATGATATAAATGTAGGTCTCATACTTGCAGGCTGAAGCACCAAACCTCTCAAGTACTCCTGTCTTCTCTCGAAACATGAAACTGTTGCCAATCTTCGTCGCTTCCATTTGTGCTGGAACTGCTGCAGCACAAGGCATCAATATCGGATTTCCGCCAGTAGGAGAGAATGTATCCGCTGGTCAGCAGTTGACTGTTCAGATTATCAAAAACGTGCGTGGTCCTCTATAGGACACTTCTTATATTAACGAGCGCTCCGGATCTAGAACCACATTTTATCATCAACAGAGGCTGGGTTGGTCATAGGATTCCTGCCGTGCACCAATGTTCCTGGAGGTTGTACGGGGCCGGAACAGCTAGGTTCCATCCTGTACAATGGCCCTTACAATCCTCAGGTCCTTGAGCCGGGAAAAAGCTATGAGAATTTGACGGTGACGATTCCAACTGGTATCCCAACAGGTGCGGCGCAGATAGCTATCGCTCGCTTTTTCTTGATAGGGGTGAGTCAAGTTGGGTTCGAGAAAATTCTTTTGCTTAACGCCTTACCGTTGCTCCAAATTCTAGGTTGGGCCTTCGCCTTCTCTTGGACAGTCCAATGTGACTGTGACGGTAGTATAAAGCGAGGCTTTGGGAAGACGGTGCGGCCAATAATGGCCATATTCGTGCTGAGAGGGGTGGATTACTGGCGCTGGGTTACAAATAAACCTGTATTGTCTGGGACTACATGTTATCTAGTTTCTGCTGTTGAAAATAAGTTATGTCGTGTTCATAGTATGTACTAGTGCCTGATTACCTGATTTTAGAGCCTGAAAGCTCGAGGGTGACAAAGAATTGAATGACGATTATCTTCGAGGGTAACACAGAAGATGATACCAAAGTCAGCTGGAGATTTGGCACAGAAGATGATGCCAAACATTGTCACCATAAGGGCCTCAGATCGCCTTTCATCCATATCCAAAGGAATCCAAGATGCAGACGGCACGCATTGATACACGCCACGAATATTATTATCCACTAGCATCTGCAATGACACGTGGGTGCTTCATGTCGTTTTGCATAAACTTACTGGCCATCCTTATTTCTGAATGTAGTTCATAGACATCCATCCTCACTCTCAACCACCTTAACAGACCGGCTGATTCGAAATCATCTGCGTTGTAGAGCATTGAGTCCCAAAAGATCTAGATGGTTCATCTGAATATCTTCAGCCCCACTCGAAAACTGCGTTTCATATCTCAGTTGATTCTTAGAGCGTCCAGACGGATTTTGAGGCACACGGGAGGTTCATCCCTCCATATCCCAGATCCCAGCCATATGACCCCACGGACCCTCAATGTTTCTTATCTCATCAAAACAGACTGGTTCAATGCACTGCAGGACGATCTGATACACGACAAGAAGTATTATGAACCTGACTCAGAAGGCGGTTTCTGCATTTTTCGCGTTGAAAACACGTTGTTCAAGGTAATCCACTACACAGTCTTCATCTCATTCCGCTTGTTCAGCTTCTTATCAAGGTCCATCGGTGTTATCTCCTACGCGAGCCATCGGCGTTTGCGGATATGTTTAGTTTTCCAACTGTCCATGGAAGCTGCGAAGGGAAATCGGACGACGCGCCAATCCCTCTATTCGATACTGTCGAGCAGTTTCGTGACTTACTTTGGGTATTATATGCAATGTACGTCCTATCAAGAGTTTGAGTTACGAATCGAGTGTTGGGTTTATCTCACACAGAACCATAGACCAAGTCAACTGTATTCTACTACCGAGGCCGATTCGCCATCGTTAGAACGATTACTCAATATCGTTGAACTGACCAACAAATATTGCATTGCATCTTACGAAGCATGGGCGCTGGACAGGATCCTTTTCCTCTCTCAAAACCCCCTCGGATTCCTCCGACATGCACCATCTGCTGTATGCGCTCGGGTGCTCAACCTGACCATACTTTGCCACCACCAAAGGCTCCTCGACACCATTACGCAGCAACTTGTCAGTCGCATGCTCTGGTCCGATATGGATCGCGAACCTATCCTTCGAGTCGCTGAGAATCGCGGTATACAAAAATTGCAGGGTGTAGCTTACTACAAAGAACTTGTCGAGCTGGAAAAATCCACCTACTATGGTCGAGGCGACACCCGTTTGGTACTACCGCTGTCTATGAGCGTTGAGAAACGTACGGGATTTGTTGCTGCTCATCGTTCCCTAGTCCGCCTGGGGGAGAGTATTCGTATGACACCCCCTGCCTTTATTTCAACCAGCTGCTTGGCACACGAAGCTTGCGTGGATACCTGGATAGGTTTGTGGCGCGACGCAGGCGCTGCGACTCAAACTTTGGGACATAGTCCAGCGGATGTACTGGGCCGGATGAAGTCGATGATGATTCACCTCAAGAAATCCATGATAGGCTCAAATACAGTGACTTTGAATTGTGCACTGGCTGCTCTAGAGGCAATCACGACGACCAGGGATGATGTCATCACTAGGTTGATTGATCATTTTCAAGGTTCTTGAAAATGCTGCACCTGTATGTAATATCTTTGACTCCCAAGCTTTAATTGCCATCTAACATGGCAATGTAGGTTCATTCACATTAACTTAATTGGTGGTTAAGAGTCATTCATGATTCACTCAATTTGAACATGCTGCAAGATGGAAGGGAAGGTGTTTAAAGCTGTATTCTATTGAGAGAGTTGAGACCACCACCTTGTATATTTAAGCCTCATGCCATCGCCGAGAACTAATCACGTATTCGCCCTTGAATTTACCAAATTACATGAGTGTCTCTAACCCCCCTAGTGAGTATCGTGAAACAAATTTATAATATTTTACACGAGAAGAATCCGCATGCTCATATATTCAGAGCAGGGATCCAGGGAATTCTATTCAAATAAGTTGTCTAGACGATACAGGATGCCTATACGATATGGGATGTAGTCTCTTTGTATCACTTCTCAAACCACAGAAACGGAGATTCGTGTTTCACTGCCTCAGGCTTTCCAGAGACGCTGTTTTCCGTGTGCGCTGAATCTGAAACCTAGCTTATCCTAGTTAGCTGTCTCGTTGAACCCCAACCATGTCAAGAGGGCTAACGAACCTTTTTTATCGCATGGAACAAACGATACAGCTGTTTCCTGTTGCGGAGTCATGGCATATACAAGCGTTGCTGAGAAAAGCTGAGGTTCCTGCAAACGTTACTTGGATTCGAAGGCAAAGTTTTCGTTTGAACTACGAACCAGAGGTAGAAAGCATCTTGAGAGGAGCGTTTGACGTAGTTGCGAGTTTTTTTTGCGGCACTATTTTTAGTGAATGGTTTAGAGACCTGATGGCAGTCAAATGGATAGGTGCCATGCTCCCTTTCATTAGGCTCCTTGGAATAGACTTCCTACGAAGCAATATTGCAGCTCCGGTCTTCGACTGGTTGCCATCTTCGATCTCTGATACCGTTGGTATAATTTACAGGCCATCTTTTTTTGTTGAACGCTTTGAAACTATTTGGCATCGAACAGTACTCGTTATATGTAGGTGAATATATTACCCACCACTGCTCAAGCAAGTATAAATCGAAACGAAGAGCAACTGCCACGGCTTGGTTCCATTTCTCATCCTGTTCTGCTCCTCACCTTGAGAAAAATACAACATCAGAAATAGAACGAGAATTGGGATCAGAAATGAGATCAAAATACTCTATTATCTACGGTTATACCCACTGTAGTTAGAGCTCGCGTCATTTTCTTCACCGAGAATTCGTTCAATCTGAGCACCCTTGGAGCGCCAGATGCCATTGCCACAGTAGGCCTTGCTACGTGGAAGAGCCGTCCAGTGGCGAGATCCTTTTGTTTTGTTTCGGTGTTGAAGCATTTCGACAGTGAGGTGAGGCTTCGAGATGTCGTTGACGGGCAAAGCGGATGTCGGGGTCGCTGACCTCTGTAATGTGGGACAGATCCGCCGCAGAGAGTCGAGGTTAAACGGGATAAAAAGGTGGTTGTTGGACAGGAAATGGTAGGTTTCTTTAATTCAATGGCTCTTTGAGTGGGCGTAGATGTAACTTTGGTTAAAGGCAAGGAGAGGTTGGCAATGGTAGCCCAGACAGAGATACCCTCATCCGGCTATTTTCTTAAGGAACACCCCGGGTGAAAGGAAACCATCGAAGAAGTCGTTATCCAGCCGGGCGTATGTCTAGAAACGAGTGATAAATGAATAAATGGTTATGTGTACCATAAACCCAGTATTATACTGTAGGTTATATTTCCACACAATAGTTTTCTTGATGGGACATTCCCAAGCAAGCATTGAAGATTGAATTGTAGAGTCCTGAACCAGTAGAGAAGACCCAGCCCGCGGGACATCGCATACATAAATGAGGCATCGAATATTCCTGCCATATCCTCATACTCGGAGTCTTTGAAGCATTGGTCATAACCGTCCACGGAAGCAGAGCCTGGTGGTAGAGGTATTGAAAGATTGTAAGTTGTGGGCTTGCAATCTAGATACTGTAAAACGAGTTGGGGTAATGGAGTTCCGGCTACCTCATACGATGACGGTGAGGTAGGTAGTGATGAGGAAGAGCTACGTTTGAGTCAAAAGGGATATTGGTTATGAGCAGTGGCTGTCACTGAAGCCTCATTGCTTCTAGATGGGGAGGAATAAAGACGACGTTGAAGAGAAACCAACTTGCAGGTGTGGGCCGTTACACAAAACCCATTCCCCTGGTTGAAAGGGCGTTTGGTGGTTGAAAAAAGCCACCCAAAAAGGGCAGTGGGTGTTCAGAAAAGGACGGTTGGTGATCGAAAAGGGCAGTGGGCATTCAGAACAGGTTGGTTTTGATTTTCGAAAACGCCGAAAAAGGGCGGTGGGTGTTCAAAAAGGTGTTCAAAAAAGGGTTGTTGGTGGTCGAAAACACCCCGGTTGAGGTGAACAAATGCCCCAGAAGGGCGGTAGGCGCTCAAAAAGGTCGGTTGGTGCAGCGAAAATGCCTAAAAAGGGTGGTGGGTGTTCGAAAAAGGGTGGCAGTCGTGCATGGTTTTTGTCGCATCGTTGCGTCACCTGTAGGCTATGGTGACACACATTGTCTGTACTCGTAGTGTCTAACATCAGTAATACCATTTTTTTGTTATCTAAGGTATTACTTACCTTGTCCAAGAGAACTTGAGCCAGGACCGAACCATGGAGAGTCTAATTGGATAGGGAAATTATGACGAGTGGGTGCGCGAATCTGTATAGGGTGTGTAAAGCAGGTATGCAGTTAAGATATAGACCGCCAGGTGATGTTTTATCGGCGACTGAACGCAGGCAATCAGTCCTCGAACGAGAAGGGCTATTTGACCACAAAAAAAGTGGTCAATGTACTACCGAGTCCCGGACACAATTAAGCTGAACCTTATTTTTTTTTGAGCTGTCAGAGGGTGATGAGACTATCCCCGGTCAGAGAGGCTCATTATATAATATTCCTCAGTATTCCTCCCACCACCAGAAGCCACTTAAAGGCGCTCAAACCTTTCTGACACCCCCGGTGACGAGAGTCGAGTAGATCTGACGTTTTGCTTCTGAGCTTGGATTGAGTAGCATCTCAGGAGTTAGAAGTCATCATAGGTATCAATATCCCAAGCAGAAATGGAGGGTCACATGTCGCGAAACATAAGTCCACGGCGGTTCAGAATAGACAATCGTATTATTTTGAATTTTCAGTGCTGTGAAAGAAAATTAGACGTAATCCCTCCGCAGAGACTTTGGTACAAATGTTCGGTCTTCGTCGTATGTCATAAACATTCCTACTAGCAGCATAACTCGCAAGGACAGCCTACGTATATTGGTTGTTAGCAAGTGAATTGATAAACCCTAACAAGTTAGGATGACTTACAGACGATGTCAGCACAGCACTCGCAGCAACCCTAGTTAAGGGTAAGTGCACGTTCAAGAGAGTGGTCAATTTTCGACGAGAACACACCGTGCAACATTCTGAATAATAGCAGTCAATCAATGGACAATAGATAATAGGGTCAGGTACTTACCGAAACATAAGAAGCAGCCAATACAGCCAAGGAAGAAATCCTATGAAGACATTGACCGAGTCAGTATGATTGCTAGGAGGACGTGAATTATCAAAGGGCACAAGAAAAATAGGTGTTGTATGTTGTGACACTTAGAGGGGGACAGATATTGAAAGTAGCAGAAGAATGCGCAGGTGAAAATGATTACAGACCTTTCCGGCACCTCCACCACGAAGACGAGAGGCCTTCTGGTGCTGGTGTTCACAGTTCCCTTGCTGAGCGTTTGTCGCACTGCCTTCAGCACGCATAACCTCTGCTCAACGTTGAGTAAATACCTAACATGAAGAGAACGGAGTGTACGCACTCATCTCTGTAGCAGCTTGAGGCTGGTTGGCGGTAGACTTTTCGGTGGGCTGCATCTTGATGAAAGGTGGACTGTAGATGGAGCGAGTAGAGTCTCAGTTTATAAAGGGTCCCCCCACGGGGATAATCTATCTTTAAACCAGCTTATCATCTTGATGCTAATTCGGCCACGGGCCACCGTGACACCGGAAAGCTAGCGATAATTACAATTAGAAGGCTCGCTGGAAATTTCTGAGCATGCAAAAAAATTGATGTGACAATTATGTCACGTCAAACCTTATTTGGTCATGTGTAAACGTACTTCCCATGGATGGAGCGGGTCACCTAAATAGTCACCGCTAGTTGTATTCAACCGTGAGACAACTTATTGGTTCATTTTAGATATATTTCTCACCTTAAAAGGTTAGTTTAATATGGTGGTTTTAAAAATGAAACTTCTTTATTCTTGGCCCGTCCAAAGAAACAGCACCAGACAGCACCAGGCAGCAGCAGAACGAGTGCTGGACAACACAAATCCCTTGGCATCATTTCTTCTTCTGCGGACAAGTCTAACGACGATAGCGACCCATAAGTCACAACTAAGGATGTTCCGAGCCAAACGAAGATGGGTTTACCCATCAATAAGGCTGGGTGTTGTGACTGGAAAAAGAATTGAAGAATTGAAGAAATGAAGACACTCACAGAAAACCTCAAACGACAATTTGGAGCCAAATGCACAGCCATTTTTCATCATGAAACAGTATGATTTTTTTCTGGCACGCAGGCACGCACTGTTTCTTCGGATCTGAGAAAATATATACCGTAAGCTCATTTTTCACTCTTGGATGCTAAACCTTTGTAATCATTGAGATGATTTCTGTTGGTACAAATATTGTCACATTTTCTTCCCAGTTGTGAAACCACAATGTAGGAGAATAAGCGACGCGGAGGGAGGAATATGGGCAGATCACATGGCTGCATAGCCACAAGTTATCTGCCATTATCTGACCTGTAGGGCTTTTCTGGAGATACCTAAGAGGCACAGCTTCAGAGAGTCCCCCTCGATATATGCGGTGTAGATTACAGAGAGAGGGTGGCTGGATACAGATACTCTAAATAAAAAGATAATATAGCAAAAGGTTATCTGCCTGGAGCTTGCCGAACCCCTATCACACTTAATTGGAGGGCATTTCAGACGATATCGGATTGCTCGGTCTGAAATGGGGTCAGGATCCTCTTACAAACACTTTCAAATGCATTCTGCTTCACGTCAATTCCATAAATGGTATATGTACCGAGGCTAAGGTCACCCAATCCGGGAATTGATGCGTTACGTCTTTGATGACATGATAATCTTGTGCGAAAACAAATCTGGAATTTCACGTCCACGGGATGCCGACTAGCTTTCAAATGATTCTAATTATAAATCCAAGCTACAGTCGAACCCCTCTTAACCCATACTCCTAGTATGCCATAACCCCCCATAACCCATAGATTTTGGCCGACACCAAACTGAAATTTACACCAAAATTGACCCCTCATAACCCATAACCTCCCA
>Ga0193743_1001072_pt1 | contig 20885 bp, 12 predicted proteins | sample L2c2metaG_FD_143038 | JGI IMG/M metagenome (GOLD analysis project Ga0193743, IMG submission 143038) | Soil microbial communities from a riparian zone of the East river system, Colorado, United States - L2c2 | ecosystem: Environmental > Terrestrial > Soil > Riparian zone | place: USA: East River... | reverse complement strand
CTGCAGCTTCAGATCCTAACAATCCGAGCACGGGGCAGCTTAACCAGAATGAAATGGAAATGCGCAAGGCTGCCGATAGCTCGGGCGGAAGGCAGCCTGATGCCCTTGAAAATCACGGAACCAAATTCGCTTTCATGCCAAGCCACTTCAAGGAAGGGGTCGTTCCGGGAGACAATAAAGAATCGGCAAAGCGATTGGCTTCCATGATGCCCGCATCGTTAAGTGAGGGAGGTCACCTGGAGCGTCTGATGCTTGAGCCTGATCCGGCACATGCGGGTAACCATCAAGTAAATGAAAATACTCTTTTTGAGAGTGCGGCCGCGTTGAAATACGCCCAGCAGAAGGGGTACGACTTAAGCTCTGTTGGCCGTCATAGCGCAACTGTCGATTTTCACGCCGAGAATCCGGATAAGCCGGGTGAGAAGGTTCTCTTCGATCCATTCGGTTCGCCACAATTGAAGGAGCCGAGTAATACGATGACGACCCTGAGTAACAAGGTCTCGGAGCTTGAAGAGAAGAAGAACAGCGGTCAGTTGAGCCCGGACGAGGAGAAGACACTAAGGGACAGCAGAAGAAATCTTGCAAAGCATGAAAATACCTACAATAAAAAACCTTATACTATGACGCCAGACCAGTGGGCGAAGGGGGCGTACACAGCTCATACCAATGAATCAAAGGGCGCTGGTGTTACTGGTATCTGGCATACGACAGCTACGACTGGCGATCAGATATCAGCTCTTCGTACAGCGGTGGCGCCTCAACCCGGTGAGAAAGAGCCTAACGTGCAAGAAGTCGATCTGAATCTTGCGGCAGGGTTTACGAAGGAAGATCACCAGGCCAGACAGGAGATATTTGGCCGGATCAACGAAGGCTCGATCCGGCCAAAGAGCGATTCCTCCGTCGACCCAGAAGCATTCAAACGGAAAGCGACAGACTTTTTGTCTTAAGTACTGAGAGGGCATGAGAGACGAATGTGACCTGACACTCCAATGAGTACGAATCGCCTTTGCTGAGTGTAAGGAGGTTGGGCTGATTCAACTAGCCCCACCCGTTGGGCCACTTGCTGTGTTGTGCCCGCATTTCGTCCGCAAATAGTGCCGATTGGGGCGTTTTGCCGGCCGTTCCGGTTCGTAAGTACTGTGCCATCTGCAATTTGCGGCTGCTTCCATGGCACAAAGATCGTGCCACATGCTGCTGCTTTAACTGAGTAAAGCAGCTAGTCTCTTCCCTATGCTGAACCCTTCATTTTGTACCTTTTCACTTCAGGGCAGACGAACCGGATCCTTCAACGTTGTACGCAGCTTGGTGCGGCCTCCTGATCGGTCATAGAAAATCGATGCTCCTGCTGAATCGATTGGCTAAAGAGATAGTATTCCTAATTCCGGAGTTGAAAATAGCCGATTAGCCACTAAATCGTGGGTCGGCGTTAATTGGCGACAACAGACGTGTGTGTTGAAAAAGTCGGTACGAATCAGCTGATTTTCATGAGATCGGTATGGCAGTGCGAGATGTTTTTCGCAGCATAGTTTGAGCGCGCCATCGAGGAGTGCGTCCCTGAGACCGTCGGCGCATAGCTCCATGCCAGACATGCTTCGTCGGTGCACACCTCTGCGAAACGGACCGCAGCGGCGTGCACAAAGCCAACTTAGAGGCAATCGGCAGGATGGCATGGTCGATATCCCACGATATGCGCCACTCGCTTTCGGCGATCTATGCGAACGCCGAGTTCCTCGAGCACACGATAGATGTGCGAGCGCGCAGGGTGATCTGCTGCTCGAAGTTCAGGAAGCAGTGCTCGCGATGACGGACCGCATTGATTCACTACTGCAATTCGGTAGTAGCTGACGGAACAATTCCCTTGTCCACGCGCGTTTCCTCCGTTGTGGAGCTATTGCGGCAGTGAAGTTTCATCCAGACGGGCGGAACGTGTCCATCACAGTCGGTAAGTTCCCGCCGGCGGAAACAGACATGGATGCGAGGAGTCTTGAAAGTGCCATATATAACTTGCTGCTCAATGCCTGCCAATCTGCGACACGCTCAACTCACGTGCCCGAGGTGAAGGTCCTTACGGAAGTCGATGAACGGATCTAGGTCACAATCTTGGATAATGGTCCCGGTATAACCATGCAACGCGCGCCCAGTAAACGGCGTGACGTCCGTAGATCGGCATTGTTATCAAGCGCATCCTTGTCGTTGTCGGGTTCGATCATTACCAATTGGCTCTATTGCCCTTCGACAGAGTTGTCACTACATCAACAAAGTGTTTCTGCTCTTCGACAAACGGGAGGTGGCCGCTCTTTTCGAACGCAACAAACTTCGATCCTGGAAGACCCTGACCAACTTCCAGCGGATGCTCCCTTCCCGAATATGCCCCTTCATCTCTACCCCGTGGAATAAAACCAGCTCAGCCGGTTTCTTATAACAGGACACAATTTCGTCACTGAACTTAAGGCAAGAAATTATTGTCTGCGCTGTGCTGCGCCTGATGTGAGAGAAAAACAAGGAGCAACAATGAAAATTGGCTTTGTGAGCATGCCCTTGTCAGGGCATTTGAACCCCATGATGGCGCTCGCACGCAGACTTCAATCACGCGGCAATGAAGTCGTATTTTTTGGCGTTCCCGATGTCGAACCATTCGCTCGCGCTGCGGGTCTCGACTTCGTGCCTTACGGCGAAACAGAGTATCCCGTCGGTTCTATCGACAAAGTCTATAGCTCCGTGGCACAGTTGCATGGCTTTGAGGTAGTGCGGCATTCGTGTATGGATCTAAATCCTGACCTCACCCGAGTGGCCTTCGACTACCTCGCTGAAAAATTAGCAACGACAAGCGTTGAGGCTGTGGTAATCGACACTATCCACTTCTTCATCGAGCTTGTTCCTCTAAGCATGTCCATACCCTATGTACACGTTTGGAATGTTCTTCACCTCGATTTCTCTGGAGCAACTCCAGCCTCTCTTTTCAGCTGCCCGCTTGATACTTCTCCGGAAGGTCTTAATCGAAACGCTGTGAATTTACATAAAATAGGCGCGATACTTGGCCCGATAGCGGAAATCGCGAGGTCTTATGCCGAAAAGGTTGGACTCAAGATCGATTGGAATGATCCTGCTGCGACTGTTTCCAAGCTGGCTGTAATAACTCAGACGCCGAAGGAATTCGATTTTCCGGGAATCTCCTGGCCTGCACAGTTTCACTACGCTGGTCCGTTTCACGACGATGAGGGCAGGGAGCCAGTACTTTTTCCATGGGACAAATTGACGGACAAACCTCTTATCTACGCTTCACTGGGGACACTGGTGAATGGTCGATATGACCTGTACAAACACATTCTTGAAGCGGTTGAGCCCCTGGAAGATGTTCAAGTTGTACTTTCCGTTGGCAAGAATATTAATCCAGAGAATCTGGGTCCTATTCCTTCAAATACGATTGTCGTCCGCTCTGCTCCTCAAATTGAATTGCTGAAGCGTGCAGCGCTTTGCATCACGCATGCCGGACTGAATACAACGCTTGAATCCCTGGCGCATGGAGTGCCCATGATTGCTATTCCAATAGGCTATGACCAACCAGGAACTGCCGCCAGAATTGCACATCATGGCACAGGCGAATTTCTAGAAGTGGATGAGCTAACAACGGACCGCCTGAAGGGTTTGATCGAGAAAGTTTTGCAAGATCCGAGCTATCGCGAGCGGGCTGATTATTTCCAGAAGGTGATTTCAAAGACGCGAGGATTGGATGTGGCCGCCGATACCATCGAACAGGCATTTCAAAAATATAAGACGGACAACCTGGCAAACAAAGATTCCAAGCTATCAGATCATGGCCGATAGTAACGAAAGGCGTGCCGCGTGATGGGTTATTTTCGAAAATGAAGGCAGGACGTTGATAGCGAGCCTGGTTGTCACGGAAACGTGGTAAGCCACGGGTTCAAGCACGCCCGATCGATCCGGGGTCTGCATCGCAACCAGGTTTACCGGACAGCGTCTTCACCTTCTGCCACAGTGCCGAGCATTCAGTATGCAATTCCAAACAGTCGCGAACGTAAGCCAAGAAATACTGCGGTGGCGCTCTCGAGGCTACTGACGCCAATCAAATTCTCTTGCGACATCCGGACAGTTAGTTGCATTTCGTGGCTTCCCTTCTAGAGCCTGTTATGAACTACGATCACTGCTTCCCTTAGACCCCCTCCCCCCCCGGGGGTACTTTGCTGCAAGTCATCTGAATTCAGCGACTTAAACGAATCTCTCACTGCAAAGTCGTCATTCTAAACTGGTTACGGCTAAATTCGTCTTTCTAAAAGGTTTATTGGTTTAAAGAGAAAAGCCCCGGTGTTGGCCGGGGCTTTTTCTGACTCTGTATTAACTATAGCCGATTGAGTAAAACTAATAGGCGACTTTGCGAAAGATTATTTTCGGAGGCTAAGGTCTTGTTTTTGTTTGATTTGCGTGCGGAGATGCGTCTTAGCTTCGGCTGCCAGGGGCTTGACAGGAAAAACAAGGAGCCGGGCTCAGGGGCAGAGGACAACAACTGCGTCAACAGCAAAAGGCACAAGGGTTGAGGCGCAGGTCAAGGTAATCCCTTTGACGTGACATCTTCGAAAGCCTGCTTACACTTTTGCTCATCACGCTGCCGGAAAACAAAATGATGCTACGCTCCGTAGCGTATCATGTGTAACGTCGGAGAACGAATCTGGCTACATTAGAGAGAGCGACGAGGATCCCAAATGAAACGCAACGAAGGTGCCCCCAGGCCGCCAAGGCGCCTCAGTCCTGAGAAAATTGATGAGACTATCCTGAACACCGCTTTCAACGATGTTCTCCAATATGGGTTCCGCGCCGTCAGCATCGACTCGATCTCGGCCAAGACGAGGATCGCCAAGACATCCATCTATCGCCGCTGGCCCAACAAAGCGGCGCTGGTCATGGACGCCTTCCTTCACCGGATAGGTCCGGGCATCGTGTTTCCGAGAAGCGCGAGTCCGGTGGAAAGCATTCGTCTGCAAATGCTGGCATTGGCGAGAGCTTTCCGAGGACCCTTCGGAAAAATAACAAAAGCGCTTCTGGGGGAGGCACAGTTTGACGCGGCATTGGCTGAGGCCTTTCTCAGTCGCTGGATCGTACCCCGGAGAGCCTCTGCAAGAGAAGCCTTCCAGGCGGCCATAAATTGTGGAGAACTCCGTCCGGAGATCGACCTCGATGAGGCACTCGATGCGCTCTACGGAGGTCTCTATTACCGTCTCATGATCGGCAACGGGCCGCTCTCTGATGTATATGTGCGAGGCATCTTCACGCGCGTAATGAGCGGACTGGCGTTGCCGACCCAACCATCACCTGTTCTTCCCAGAGCCCGGAGAAAACACTTCAGATGAAAGCAATTCAGATTCTGCAGACTGGTGGTCCCGAGGTGATGAGCATTCGGACCGTTCCAACACCTGTTCCGGATTACGGACAGGTGCTGATTCGAATAGCGGCCAGTGGGTGAATTTCATCGACATCTACGTCCGGGAAGGACGCTATGCGCATCAGACCCAGTTCATTCCCGGACAGGAAGCTGCGGGAACTGTCGAAGCAGTAGGCGAAGGAGTGACGACGATCAGCCGAGGGGATCGCGTTACCTGGTGCAGCATTCCTGGCACCTATGAGGAGTTTGCACTCGCTCCTGCAGATCGTGTCGTGCCGATTCCGGATGGTATCAGTTTTGAACTGGCAGCCGCGGTCATGTTGCAGGGATGACGGCGCATTATCTCAGCCACTCTGCGTACCCGGCCCGGGACGGGAGCCTTCTTTGATCGCTTTGACAGCTAGAAGTCTTTCAATAGCATAAGATCGCTACTGCTGTGGTCTTGCTGGACGTAAACAATCCACTTCAGATCCGGAGAAACTGTAAGACTTCGTGTCCTACTTACAAGCTCATGATCGATCGTCGCAAGGGTTTCTATTCGATGGGTGCTGATGATATAGCGCTGAATGAGACGAGGCGATGTCTCACTGCGGACGAAGTAGATAGCGCCGTTGGTGACGGTCATATATCGGCTCGGATACACGTCCGCCAGTTCGGGGATCAGCGTTTCTCCTCCGCCGTCGGTCGGCACCTGCCAAATGCCAGGCAAGCGACTCTCAAAGAAGATCAGGTGATCGTCGGGTGACTCGAATAGATCGCGACAGACGGTAGACGTTATCTGGGAGGCTGGACCACCCTGCACCGGCATCTTCCATAGCTGGACAGAGCCGTTACGGCCCGATCCGAAATAAATCCATTTGCCGTCAGAGGAGAAACTCGGTAGCTTATCTTCAAAGTTGTCCGCGGTAATCGCTTTGGAAGTTCCACCCGTTACGGGAACCGTGTAGATATTCGACCTGCCATTTGGACGCGCATCAAAAATAATCGTACGGCCATCCGGTGACCAGTTGGGCGAACCAACCATCGCTCCCGCGAAGTTCGTGAGTTGTTGAGGATTGGCACCGTCGCTGTCACTCTTCCAGATCTCCCATGATCCCGAGCGATTCGAGGTGAATGCAATGAAACGGCCGTTCGGAGAGTACCTGGGACTGCTGTTTCTGCGGGATGACGAGAGCAGCGGTTCAGGCCGCTCTTTGGAGGGCAAGGTCCCTGTGATGCGCTGCCGCCAGATGTTGGTTGTCTCAATGGTGTCGGTGTAGGCCAGAGAATCATCCGAGGGAGAGACAAAGGGATCCGTCGCCTCTTCCGCCATGACAGAAATCGGTGCCGGAGCGCCACCCTTGGTTGGGATCTCCCACAGGCCGTAGTTGCTCCCTCCGCGATTGGAAGAGAAGACGATCGTGTCTCCATTGTTCTTCCACGTAACACCGCGTATGTCCATCCTGTCGAAGGTACGCTGCTGGAGTTGTCCACCAGAGTTGCTTACCGTAAAGATGTCGGAAGAGGTCTCACTGGTCTGCCTCACAAAGGCAATGGTGGCCCCGTCGGGCGAAAGAGCGGGATAGAAATCGTGTGTCATGCCGGTAGGAACCGTAAGCTGATGTTTGGGGCCACCGTCGAGCGGAACCGAATAGAGGGCGTCGCCAGCGACGTTTCCTGCGCCATCGGAGACGATAAGGGATTGTCCGTCTCGGGACCAGATGGGGCCGGGCGACTGCGACGTCTGCGTTGGATTGGCACTCCACATCATAGAGGACAGATGCAGTTCCGTGATCTCCCGCTCCGCTCCTCCGAGAGCAGGTACGACTACCACCGCCGTTTGCGTCGGCGAAACCCGGAGAAACGCGACGTACCGCCCATCCGGCGACCACGCTGGATGGAGATCGTTTGCTGAATCCGATGTGAGACGTATCGGCGTACCGACATTGAGCAGCTTGACATAGATGTCATAGTTGACACCCTGCTCGCCGTTCCAAACGAACGCGACCTGTTTCCCATCGGGTGAGATGGCGGGACTGAACTGCTTGCCTGCGAAAGTGGTAAGTGGAACTGCGTGGGCAGATTTTGTTCTGACTCTTGGCTGGCCAGTCCTGGCCAGAAACGCTGCTCCGGTGGCAAGACTAAACACCAGGACCGTCACCAACGGCAGGGCGGGTACAAACCGGCTGTCGTGTGACGGCCTAACTAGTCCAGAAGGGAATGCCGGGGTGACAATCCCTGGCTCAGGATGTTCCGGTCGAAAATAGTTGCTGCTGTTTTCGACGAGGTTGTCGCCGACGAGGAGAGCGAGCTCAGTTGGTATATAGCGCGCCTCAAAGAACGGAACATACGCGCCCTTGGGCAAGTGAATGATTACTGGATCCAGTGCGCCTTCACTCTCGTAATAGACGAGCAGCTTGGCCCGCAGACGACGAGCTTCTACCCGGACGATGGGTTCTTCTCTGGGATCAAACGACGCACTCTTTTCAAATACCGCGACGGCGATACTCGTTTCCTTAATGCGGTCGTACTCTCCCAGCAGCGCCGACTCTACGATGAACTGCAGAAAATTCCGCAACCGATAGGCCTGAGAAAAGGTTGCGCTGCGCAACACTCTTCCTAGCTGTGAACGCACATTCTCAGGTGATACCTGAGAAGTTTCCTCCAGAGCTCCCAGCATTCCCCCTTTAGCCTGTTCCACTCTTCGATTCTCACTTTTACATATTAACCAGACGTGAATCCTTCGCATGGGAGTAGGGCATGGCTGGATCGATCAGTCGTTTACCTGCAGTAACCCATAATCTTCCATGTAGGACACCTCCGACTTTTGCTTGGATTGAGATATGGAAGGAAGAGAATGTGTCTCTTTGTTTGGAGCGTTTGTGTGAGATAGATACAAATCCAAGGTTATGAGGTGGGGCGCGAGACCGACCGATAACGCCTTGTTACTTGGAACGCCTGGCTGGCGCTGGCCTAATAGGCTCAGATTAGCCGCTATTTTGTCGGCATCTCCCATCAACCAAACCCTAGCTCCGAAAAGAGAATGCGATGTCGTGTATGAATTTATTGCTAACTCCAAGCAGCAGCATTGAGGAACAGCGACGAACAGGTCGAATCGGAAAAATCCGGCGCCAAGGTCTCTGGATTCCCGTCATCATGCTCTTCGCCATACTGCAGTTCCATTCTTCAGCGTTCGCTCAGTTTGATACAGCGGTCGTCCTCGGCACAGTGACCGACCCATCTGGCGCTGCCATCCCAGGAGCCGACGTTACCCTTCGGAACACTGCCCTGGGCACCGTGCAAACCAAGAAGACCTCGGGGTCCGGCGACTATGAGTTTCCTGGTATCCAAATCGGCAGCTACACGGTCAGTGCAAATGCCCCGGGATTCACCCCGGTGACAACAAATGCCTTCGATGTCACCATCAGTGCGCGCCAGCGCGCCAACATTTCACTGGGAGTCGGCAACCAGTCCCAGGATGTCACCATCTCTGCTGGAGCGACGGGATTGGAAACCGATACGAGCGATCAAAGCCTGCTGATCGAGCGGAAGCAAATCGTGGATCTCCCGCTCAATGGCCGTGAGTACACCGATCTCGCCTTGCTGTCCCCAGGCGTCCAGGTCGGAGTGCTTCAGGACGGGTCGGTGAATCAACGCCGCGGCTCGTTCGTTGTAAATGGAATGCGGTCTACCGCCAATAACTTCCTTCTGGACGGTCTCGACAACAACGACTATCAGATTGCGAACCAGGGCTTCAATAACGAAGCCGTCGACGAATCTGTGGACGCGGTGCAGGAGTTCCGCGTCGACACCAGCAACTTCCCTGCCGAATACGGCCGCGCTGGCGGAGCGATCATCAACGTCAGCACGCGGAGTGGCACAAAAGACTTCCACGGCAGCGCCTGGGAGTACATTCGCAACACGATCTTCAACGCCTATGGCCCCTTCTACGGAACGGGACAGAAGCCGGCGCTGAACCAAAACCAGTTTGGCGGAACCCTGGGTGGCCCCATCCCATTCATCAACACCTTCTTCTTTGCCGATTATGAAGGCTTCCGCCAGATTAGCCGCGCGTATACAAGCGCTACTATTCCCACCGCGAGCCAGGGAGCTGGCATTTTCTTGAACGAGAACAACGTCGCCATTCCTTTGCAAAATCCCTACACTGGCACAAAATACGCCAACGGCGTAATTCTGGCCTCCGCCATTAGCCCTTTTGCCGCGGCGGCGCTGGCCGCGCTACCGCTCCCGAATGTCCCGGGCTTTTCGAATAACTTCGTCTATCTTCCTCCCGGACACAATTATCGCGATATTGGTGACGTTCGCCTGGACCACTACTTCGGAAGCAATATCCAGACATTTGTCCGCCTCTCCAAACAGTCGGGGCATATCCTCATTGGCCCGAATATCCCAGGGATCTCGGGAGGAGGTGGCGGCGGACATCTGCGCATCCTGACCAGCCAGATAGCGTCTGGCCTGACTTATACCATCACTCCTCATACCCTGCTGGATGCGCGCCTTGGCTTCACCTGGACGGAAAGTGGCAAGTATCCTTATAACTATGGCCTGCCAAGTTTCTATCCTCAGTTCAATATTCCTTACCCTGTCGATCCAATCTTCGGCTCGGCCGGATTGAACACCCAGAAAGTACGCACCTTCAGCGCATTTGGTGTGCAGCAGTCCGATAACCAATACACCAACCCCAACACCATTAATCCAAAAGTCAGCTTCACCCTGGACCGGACTCATCACAGTATTAGCTTCGGCTATGAATATCTTTCTCTCGTTCAGGCAATCTCTACCAATAATCCGATCTATGGCACCGATACCTATGCCGGAAATTTCAGTGCAGGGACCGGTGGGCCGGCCAGTTCTACGGCCCGAAGCGAAGCCTACAGCTTGGCTGACTTCATGTTCGGCGCCCGCAGCTCGTATGAGATGAGCAACCGTATCAATGTCACCGAAAACATGCGGTTTCACTACCTATATGGGGAGGACTCATGGAAGGTGCGACCAAATCTGACCTTTAACTATGGCCTTCGATATGAGTTTGTCGTTCCGCAGTGGGAGTCCGGCAATCATATTACTAATTTTGATCCGACCACGCTGTCCATGATCCCGGCCACCAATGGATCCATGGCATCGCGCAGCCTTGTCAACCCGCAATACATGAACTTTGCTCCGCGCTTTGGGTTCTCCTACTCTGCGTATCCCAAAATTGTCTTCCGCGGCGGCTACGGCATCAGTTACATCCAGTATCACCGGAATGGTGCCCAAGGCAGCCTGGATCAAAATGGTCCCCAAGCCGTCGACACCGTCATCAACCAGACCGTGGCCCAGGGGGTATGCCCTGCGGGCAGCATGTCAACGGCCTGCTTCCGAACCACACAAGAGGGTTACCCGGCAAGCATCATCTCGCCAAGTGCGTTCAGCACCCTTCAATCCAAAGTCATCTATATCCCCAGGAATTCGCCGACAGCCTATATCGAAAGCTACTCGCTCGGAACAGAAGTCCAATTGGCGAAGCAGACAATTCTCGGTATTGCCTATGTCGGCTCCCACAGCCTTCACTTGAAGATTCTCGCCGACTACAACCAGGCAGCCCCGCAGGCAGTGGGTGGGAAGCTCAGCCTGCAAGCGCGTCGTCCCATCTCAACCTTCACGGATATTGGGGACAATCTCTCTGTAGGTTTCCTGAAGTACAACTCGCTTCAGGTAAAGGTGCAGCACCAGATGAAGAGTCTATTCATCTTAAACTCCTTCACCTGGTCGAAGGCGTTTGACCTCGCTGCTGCCAATGGTGAAGGTGCAAATGGAGACTCCGAATTCGTCAACTTCGCTAACATCCACGGAGACGCCGGTGTCTCCGGTTATAACCAACCGCTAAATGACAGCCTCGCTCTTACCTGGGACATGCCCTTCGGGCGGAATAACCGGGCTCTTCACGGGGCGGTGAAGCAGGCGATCAGCGGCTGGACGCTCACTGCGATCAATCGTATGACGAGTGGCTTGCCCATCAACCTCACGTATGATCCGGCGACGACGGCTCTCACTACCGACCTGGGATATGGCTACCGTCCGAACATTACCGGGAACGTAAGCAGCCTCATCATTCCTAAGAAATCCTGGACGAGATCGGCCTCTGCAACCAGCACCGTCTTCAACGTTTCGCAGATCTCGGTACCGGCGGCTAATGCGCCCTATGGAAATTCGGGACGCAATAGCTTGAACGGCCCCGGGTATTACAACCTTGATGCCGGAATTCACAAGACTTTCAGCTTGACGGAGAAACTCAATCTGGCGTTTCGAGCTGAGGCTTTCAACGTATTCAACAACACCAACTTCAAATCGCCAGGAACCGACTACTCGGCCGCTGGATTTGGACAATATACCGCCGCTAATGTCTTTCCTTCGCGAGAGCTGCAATTTGCTGTTCGTCTCGTTTACTAACTGACACCATCATGCACTGAATCAATAGGGATAGTCTTTTATGAGATCTACATTTAGAACCTTCCGCTTGTCCACGGCGGGATGCGGCGGAGTCTTATTAGCTCTGGCTGCAACCGCCTTGGGTAATGCACAAACCGCAGCTGATTCCAGCAAGAAGAACACGATTAATCTTCCTTCCAGCAAGCAACTCTTCGAGCCGGTGCCTGGCGATCCACAGAGGACCAATGGTCTGCCCATGGTCCTGGCGGTGAGTCCTGATGGACGATATATTGCTTCCGTCAACGCTGGCTATGGTACAGCCGAATCGAAATATTCGCAGTCGATCGCAGTACTCGATACACAAACAGGAAAGCTGAGCGACTATCCTGATAACCGCACGCAGGTTGGATCCAACCAGACGCTTTATTCCGGACTTACCTTCAGCGCTGATGGCAAACATATCTATGCCAGCATGGCATCCCTCACTGATCCGGTTGGAGATCCATCTTCCTCTGGGCGGCAAGTCAAGACCGGGAGCGGCATCGCGGTCTATGGTTTTGATGGAACATCGCTGACGCAAGAGCGGATTCTATCGATTCCGTTGCAGCCATTGGCCAAAGGCAAGTTCACGCGCTTGATCTCCGCCGACGGCGGGCACGAAGGACTCCCATACCCTGCGGGCATTGCACTGACTCACGACGCCAATGGCGCGGAAGAATTGCTGGTGGCCGATAACCAATCCGACGATGTGCTGTTGATGGACACAGCGACCGGAAAAATCCTCAGACGATTTGACTTGTCTCAGGGAGACGTCGTCCCCTCCACCTATCCAGTAGCCGTTACAGCAACTGCAGACGGGTCGCGGGCCTTTGTAGCGCTCTGGAACGCCTCCGAGGTTGCGGAACTCGATCTTCGAAACGGAACCATTACGTCGCGGCTGCCTCTTCTGAAGCCGGTCAGCTCTACAGCAACCGGAAGTCATCCTTCGGCGTTCGCATTTTCTCCTGACGAGAAGGTATTGTATGTAGCCTTATCCAACAGAGACGCTGTAGCGGCAGTGGATATCTCGGGGAAGAGGTTCAGGCAGCTCGGGCTCTTCAATACTCGCCTCCCAAGACAGACCTACTTCGGCGCTATACCAGAGTCAGTCGTAACTTCTAAGGATGGCACCCGCCTGTATGTAGCCGATGCAGGTTCTGATGCGGTGGCGGTATTCAACACCAAATTACTGACGCATGGAAGAAAGAGCCCTGTTGCGCCAATGGGCTTCGTCCCTACGGAATGGATTCCAATGGCACTGGCAACATCGGGAGACAGACTCTATATAGCCACGGGCAAGGGGATCGGGACAGGACCGAACAACTTCCCACCGGCTGGGGCCCAGGGCATTAAGAATCGCCGTTTGCGAATGAGCTTTACTTACATTGGTCAGCTTCTGCATGGATCCTTGGCCTCGATTGAATTGGATAAGATCGACCAGCAGTTGCCCGAGTGGACGGACGAGGTCGTCACCGCGAATCGCATGAAGGCGGGCGATGAGAAAGTTACGTTTCAAACCGGCGGCCATCCTATCAAGCACGTCATCTACATCATCAAAGAGAACAGGACATACGATCAGGTCTTTGGTGACTTGACTCAAAATGGAAAGCCAGTAGGGGATGGCGATCCAAGCCTCGCCATGTATGGCGCCAAGATTACCCCCAACCAACACGCTTTAGCTTTGCAATTCGGGGTACTAGATAACTTCTATGACTCTGGCGAAGTGTCAGGTTCAGGACACGTCTGGTCAACTGCGGCAATCGTGAGTGACTACACCGAAAAGACCTGGCAGCAATCCTATCGTGGAAAGCAGCACCCCTATGACTGGGAGGGAATGGTCGCCGACGGCTATCCCTTGCTGGAGAAGATTCCCGATGTCAATGAACCCGCCAGCGGTTATCTGTGGACTAACCTTGCGGCGCACGGCAAGAGTTACTATCACTTCGGCGAGTTCATCTCCACAAAGTATTGTGGGGACGGCAAAGCAAGGAAAGCTGATAACCCGCAGGCTGGCCCGACCGTCTTGACGAGTGTGAAGTGTGCTCGTTCCGCGATCAATCCGGGAGAAGAGATTCCGGCGGTCTACGGTGGAGGCATCAGCAAATATAGCTGGTCTATCCCACTCATGGCGTCCAATACTGCGACGAAGCCGGAACTCGTCGGGCACTTCTATCCCGAGGGTCCAGACTGGAATGTGCGTTTCCCTGACCAGCTACGGCTGGTGGGCTTCATGAAGAAGCTGAACGGGTGGACAGCGGATCGTAAGAACGGCGAGGACACGATGCCGGACTTCATCATGCTTCGCCTGGGGAACGACCACACAGGTGGTACAACTCCTGGTGGTCCCGCTCCGAAGGCTTCGGTTGCTGAGAATGATCTTGCTGTCGGAAGAGCAGTCGAGGCAATATCGCACTCGGATTATTGGGAGGATACAGCTTTCTTCATCATCGAAGACGATGCGCAAAATGGCGCCGACCATGTTGACGCCCATCGCAGTACAGCCCTGGTTGTAAGCAAATACGCGCCGAGGCAGGCGGATGGAACCGCTGTTGTCCATCATGAGTTCTATAGCACCGTGAGCATCTTGCGATCGATCGAGAATCTGCTTGGCCTGCCTCCGATGAACAACAACGATGCCTTTGCGTCGCTTATGTCGCCTTTGTTCTCGGGCAAGGGAGATCAAACGGTCTTCAATGCGGATTATTCGAACCGTGACAGCGGTCTGATCTACACCTCAAACTCGCCAGACGCGGCGGGCGCAAAGGAGTCGAGCAAGATGGACTTCAGTCGCGAGGACCGGGCCGATCCGTACAAATTGAATGTGATCCTCTGGAAGGATGCGATGGGAGACAAACCACTTCCGCCATCGCTGCGGGTTCATGATAAGAAGAACCGAAAAGACGACGACGACTAACCCGTTGCAACGAGCGGTGAAACCTTCACCGCTCGTTTCTTTTTCTGTCATTGTCCGGGTATCCGGTGATCTTGAAGCTCGGCACGCGAATAGGTGATCCGCGCGGCTCGATCCGCCACTAGCGGTTCACGACGAGCCATCCCTTAACGATACGTTTCCCGAGACAAGATATAAGAGCAACTGACACTCGATTTATGAACAATCGGAGAACTTCCAAACAAATGATTGATATGCGGCTTGTGCTGTTCACTGTAGTTGTAACCTGCTTCTGCGTCCGTGGCGTTGCACAGGTCGATCGCGCCGGGCTTGCGGGAACGGTGAAGGACTCCGCAAATCGCAATATTCCCGCCGCTACGGTTATGGCGACTCAACTCGCCACGGGACAGCGGTTCAAGACGGTAACCTCCGCAAGCGGCATTTATGATCTCCCCGAACTGCCTATCGGCGCATATCGCGTGACCTACAGCGCGCAGGGATTCCGGGAAAAAATAGTCGATCCGGTGGAGCAGACCGTCGGGCACACGCGCACGCTCGACGTGGTGCTTTCCGTCACCGGCGCAGTGGAGCACGTCGAGGTCTCCGATGTTGGCGATCAGTTTGATCGGACTTCAGATATGCTGGGCGCGCGCATCGAGCAGGAGCAGGTGAAGCAGCTTCCTTTGAATGGACGGAACTGGTCGACGCTTACGGCGTTGGTCCCAGGCGCGGTAGACACTGGCGGCAGCAATCAGCGCAGCATCCGTTTCGCCGGACGTGGATTGGACGATAACAACTTCACATACGATGGCATCGATGCCACGAACATTGTGAATCAGGCGCAGCAGCCGTTCGTGCGTCTGGCTATTCCGACCGAAGCGATTGAAGAATTTCGCATCGACACAATGCTGTTCACCGCCGAGGACGGAAGCACACCGGGAGGACAGATCGCCGTAGTTTCGCGAACGGGCACGAATGAGCTGCATGGCAGTATTTTCGAGTATCTGCGTAACGATCTCTTTGACGCGCATAGCCCTCTCGACCCGGCAGGCACACGCAAACCGGCCTTTCGTCTGAACCAGTTCGGCGGCAGCATCGCCGGCCCGATCCAGCGGAACAAGACGTTCTACTTCTTTACCTATGAAGGTCTCCGCCAGGTGCTGGGGCAGACCCTTACCGGCCTAGTGCCCAGTGACCCGTTTCGTGAAGAGGTAGCTGCAGCCATCCCCGCTCTCGTTCCCATTCTGAATGCTTATCCGCATGGTGTGGTCGCCGCAGGGAGCACATCCAACATAGCGACCTTCACGGGACAGGGACGGCAGATCGATCGCGAGGACTCGGCTGTGCTGCGCCTGGATCACCGCTTCTCTCCCGCCGACTCCGTCTACCTGCGCTTCAACTTCGATGCTTCCTATAGCGACGTTCCGTTGGTCTCGGGCTCCACATATCTCAACGATCGTCAGCTGATCACCTCGCGGCCAGTCAATGGAGAGCTGGAGTCGTTGCATATCTTTTCACCTCGTGTGGTCAACGAGTTGAAGTTCGGTTTCAATCGTGGCAACGTGTACACCACCAATCAAAGCCAGCTTCAGACGCCTTATGTGATCGCTGTCTCGGGCTTCACTTCGCTCTCCGGAGACGAGTATAAACTCGGTGTCGGTAACACGTTCTCCTATATCGACAACCTGACCTGGATCAAAGGTGCGCACACGGTCAAGAGCGGTGTCGAGGTAAGGCGCGTTCAACTGAACCAGGGCAATACTCCCAACGGTACGATCACATTCAGTTCGGCGGCCAACTTCGAAACAAACTCAGTCAGTTCCGCGAGTTACGCGGCAGAGCTACCCGTCAATGGGCTACGTAAGACTGAGGTGTACTCCTACGTGCAGGATGAGTGGAAGCTGCGTCCGAACATGACACTGAATGCGGGTATGCGGTACACGCTCTACAACATATTTCATGAAGTGTTGGGCCGCGCGAATCCGTTCGACTTCGCCACATGTGGGCCTCAGGGCTATTGCGGCGTGGGTGCAAGTTTCGGCAACCCCAATACGCTCGATATCGATCCGCGTATCTCCGCAACGTGGGCACCCATGCGCTTCGCGGGAGACACCGTCATTCGTAGCGGCTTCGGCATCTATCACGGCGACGGCCAGCTCGACGACCAAAACTTTCCGATCAGCAACGAGATCGCGCAATACTCACTGAACTCCATTCCGAACCTCTCGTATCCCATCACGCCGTTTCTCAACAATACGCCTGGAATCATCTCGCCGCGTGAAGCCGATCGCAATCGTAAGGATATGTACGTGACACAGTGGGGACTGTCGGTACAGCAGGCACTGCCGAAGAGCTTCGTGGGCACACTCTCCTATGTGGGAAGCAAAGGCACCAATCTGCTTAATACGACCTATATCAATCTCAAGGACCCCACGACCGGACTGCGTCCATATCCAGCGTTCGGCCAGATTCAGGGGCGCGGCAACCGGAACAACAGCTCGTATCAGGGATTTGTCGTCAGCCTGCAGCGAACCTTCACGCGCGGGCTGCTTGTCTCTGCAAACTACACCTACGCCCACGAGATCGATCAGGGCGCGGCCGGCGGCGGCGACTCCGATTTTCCACAGAACCCTGCCTGCCCATCCTGCGAGCGGGCCTCGGGCGATTTCGATGTACGGCATGGCTTCAACGCAAACGCGGTGTATGTCCTTCCGTTCGGACAAGGTCGCGCGTTCCTAAGCAATCGCGGTGTTGCCAGGGCTGTGTTTGGATCGTGGTCGGTTACGAGCATTGTGACCTCGCGCACTGGGCTGCCCATCAACGTCACCCAAGACCGTTCGAGTACATCAGTGGATACGGGATACACCACCAGCCAGAGGCCCAATCTCGTTCCGGGCGTTTCGCTGACGCCACCCGGCGGACGGACGCGCCTCAATTGGATCAATCCGGCTGCATTCACGCCCGTGCCAAACTCCGGCTATGGCGATACCCCGCGCAACATCGGGCGTGGCCCCAGCCTGTGGCAGGCCGATCTTGGAGCACTCAAGCAGATGCAGTTGGGAGAGCGTGTCCAGATGCAATTCAGGGGCGAGGTCTTCAACCTGTTCAACCGTGCTCAGTACGGCCTGCCGCTGGCCGATTCCTCGACTACCACCTTCGGCCAGATCGTCAGCGTCGTCAACCCCGGGCCGGTCGGCACGGGAACGCCGCGACAGATTCAGCTCTCCTTACGGCTGCGGTTTTGACATCCGGCGCGGCTGCGCTTGTATTGCGCTGCCCGGGAGGGGTGAGATCGCGCAGGCGTCCACTCGCCCCGGGTGATGGTTCCTTCCGATGATGAGAGCGTCACCATCCGATTGGCGGGCAGCTTCCAGCAGCGCTTCCTTGACGGAACCAACGGCGATGCGGACCGGAACTTCCAGGCCGACGGTTTGCTGAAGCTCAGCGATAGGGCGACGTGCCTAGCTCCGCTCGCGGGTTATGAGCGATTGGAGACTCTGTTTCTCAATGCGCAGAAGCGGAATATCGCAGTTCCGCAAATAGAGTATCTTGAAAAGGCTGGTGCCGCCGATTGTTCGTGCCTCCTATCTAGCGCATTCTAAGGGCCTTAAAGAATTGCGTGAACTTTGTAAAACCTTGCGTAGTTTGGTTTAGGCCGTACGATGGTCGTGGATTGGTCGTACGCTCTTGAGCAGCAGCTTCGCAGTTTTGGGGATCACTCGTGCATCTGTGCTGGTTTAGGTTCCAATCGGGTGGCCGGAAGCTTTCGAGTGCTCCAACCACATTGATGAGCAATTAATGTGAAGAGCCGACGCCTTCCTCGGTGCGTTCAATTTCGAAGATGTGTCGCCGGCACAATACAAGCGGTATCCCTCCGAAGACTTCCGTTGAAAGTCATATCGTGTTCCTGTGGCTGAGAGTGGGCAGCTCTTCCGTAAATGGAGTCGCGCGGCGCAACCAATCAAGAAGAGCCAGCCGCGGCCAGGCCGGGGCACTGTGCAGACAGTGTCGGAATACCACCAAAGCGCCGCTCCCTTTGTCTGAAGACTTCGAGGGCGCCCTCAAGGTCGATAACGCTGAAGTACGGCCACATGCGATCGAGAAAAATCAGTTCTGCGTAAGCCGATTCCCACAACAGAAAGTCAGACAGGCGCTGCTCACCCCCTGTCCGAATCAGTAGATCGACATCGTCCGTTCCATCGTGATTTCCAGCGAGCAGATGTCCCAGCAGGCCCGTCAGCGATGACCGGTCATCATCAGAAGTGGAGGAGATTCCAAGCGCGGCCTGAGCGATGGCGTCCCGCGAGGAGTAATCTACGGCAACACGCACGTGAATGCGGTGTCCTCGGGCTGTCGCTGCCTCTACTTCCTCGATCTCTTGTAGCAGCGCCTTTGGGAGGCGGTCCCGCCGGCCGATTACTTCGAGCCTCGCCCCGTTCTTTCTGAGCCGCTCGCGCTCCAGCCGCAGATAACCACGGAGCAACCAGAAGATGCTATGCACCTCGAGAGCAGGCCTGCGCCAGTTGTCTGAGGAGAACGCGTAGAGGGTCAGACGCCGTATGCCGAGATCGAGAGCGTGCTCGACCACGCGCCGAGCGGCTGCAGCTCCAGCTCGATGGCCGGCGATGCGAGGCAGGCCGCGCCTCTCAGCCCACCGACCATTGCCGTCCATGATGATCGCAACGTGTAAATTACTTGGCACTGCAAAGTTCTTAGGTATAAAAGTATTACTTTGCATCGTAAAGTTACCTCCGAAAAAAGGGGTCCAGGCTTTGGATGGAGTAAGGCTACGCATCAGGCGAGGCGCAGGTTCGTCTTTCGAAACCTTGGCTGCATCCGCTACTACCTGTTCAAGCGTGGAGAGATATTCAAGAAAGCGTTCGCGACCTGCCTTGGTGATCCGGCAGAAGGTCTGGGGACGATTGTGTTCATGTCCTTTGGTGATCTCAACCATGTGCTCTGTTTCGAGCACGCTCAGGTGACGGCTAAGATTCCCGTCTGTAAGCGAGCACAACTGTTTCAAGTCATTAAAGATCAGCCCCTTCGGATTGGTGATAAGGCACGTCAGCACGCTGAGGCGTGCCCGCTCATGGATCACCCGATCCAGCCCTTCATAGGCAAAACGTCCTTTGCTCCCTCGGGGCTCATGCTTCATCTTCATTCTCCGGCGTGGCAACAAGCAGTATCCCTGCCACAAGCAACTGACCGCCTCCAAAAGCAACGCCCATCGTCCATGGGGCGAGTGCGCGGAAATCACCAAGCGCAAGACAGATCAACCCGGTTAGCAGATACCAAGCACCTGCCGCAATCATCGGGCGTGGCAGAAAGCGGCACGAAGAAAAGACGCCGAGGCTATAGATCACCTGCCAGATTCCTGGAAGCATCCAGAGGACCGCCGGCGCAAAGTGCACTAGGTCGCCTGTAATTAGCATCCCCGCACCCACAGCAGGCATGAACTGCTCGACGGCGGTGCGGATCATCTCGTCAGAAAGACCAGAGTGCAATCGCCGGGTGCGTGTGTAGATTTGTACTCCGGCAACGGCAGAAGAGAGCACGGCGGTTCCGATCCAAAGGCTCAAATAGGCCTGTATATGGTTAGCCGGATCAGGCAGCCAGAACGCTTGAGCAACTGCAGCAAGCAGGGCGACTACACCCGTGCCTGCGAGCGTTGCTGGACCGTAGCCGCGAAACTGCGTGCTGCGCGCCATTTGCTTGCGTATGTTGCTGATGTCACCCAGCGCATTGTGCAGATCGCTCATGTGTCGCCACTTTACATTGCAAAGTGATTGAAGGTAAGCCAATTTTCCCCACAGGGTAAGCCACCAATTATGGCCGGAGCGACTAATTTGACCCTGTTCAAAAACTTCTTGACTTGCTGACTGATCACGCTCATTATTTGAACATGGTCAAAAACGACCCAGCTACGGATAAAGGCGGGCAAACACGGAGCCAGATCTTCGAAAGCGCACTCGAATTGTTTCGGGAGAAGGGATTCGACTCCACGACGATGCAAGACATCGCCGCCCATGCACGGGTAGTGAAGAGCGCCGCTTACTACTATTTTCCTGGCAAGGAGGCGATCATCCAGGCGTACTACGAGACGGTGCAAACCGAGCAAGAGCGTCTCTGCGAGGAGGCGTTCGCCCAAAGTAC
>Ga0193743_1001071_pt1 | contig 20892 bp, 21 predicted proteins | sample L2c2metaG_FD_143038 | JGI IMG/M metagenome (GOLD analysis project Ga0193743, IMG submission 143038) | Soil microbial communities from a riparian zone of the East river system, Colorado, United States - L2c2 | ecosystem: Environmental > Terrestrial > Soil > Riparian zone | place: USA: East River... | reverse complement strand
GTATCTGGCTATGGTATATATATAATGAAACATGCGTATAATGCATGTTTGAAGCATGTACTACATGTGTGATAAAAGATGCGCAGCATCAGGAATGAAAGACATGCGTCGCTAGCATGTAACATGCGCGTTATGCATGGAAGAAAGTAAAAATAGATGAACATGCGTTCATGGCATGTTGTTCAAGAGATTTGTGAAATGAAAAGTAAAAATGAAATCGTACGTGTATAGGATGAAATCATAACAGAAGACATATAGTCCTCCACAAGCATATGAGCATGCCGTGAATTATAGTTGATACTCCAATGACCTGTTCCATCAGCACTAAAAGTCATGCTTTCTGCCATCTTTATCTCATGTCCAAGTTGAATCTGAGCAGCAAAATACCCCTCTTGAATGATCCAGGCAATAGATGTATGGCTGATACTTCCAACCATGGTAATTCCTGCAGTTTTGAGTACAGCAGTAATATTTCATTGATGTGGCTTGCTGAACAGCCAGCCTGGAAAAGAAGGCGAACAAGATTATGGGTCTCCTCTGTGAAGACACCTTTGTTTGTAAGGTGATGAACAGATGTTTTCTGCATCACCTTTGCCTTTGCTGTCTCAATAGCATGTTCCTTGACTTGAGTAGCTTGGTTACATGCTTTACGGAGCTTGGAGACCTCTTTCTGAGCATTCTTCAGCCTGGTGTCTGAGGATATAAGCTTGGATTTTACATCCTCTGTCTGAGATGACCAAGTAATTACAGACTGTGATAACTCATTCTGAAGATGTTCATTCATCTTCAGAAGTTTTGCAATGGTATTAGCTGAATCCCTCAATGCTTTTGAGAGCTGATTTGATGATACTGCATCAGATTTCTTCAAAAGAGCAATCTGGGATGTCACTGAGCCATACTTTGAGGTTGCATGCTTGTAGCATTGATGCTCCATATGCAACTGATGATATGTGTCTTTATTTTTTGCTTTTAACGACAATATTTCAGTGCGGAGCATACTGACAAGATCCTGAGATGCATGGAGATCATCTTGTAAACCACTGCACACTTTCACTTGATCTACAAGCTATTGCTCAAGCAGCTGAGTCTGCTGTTCAGCCTTATAAAGACGGCTTTTAAGACTGTCTACATCCTCATCAGAATCCTCAGCCAAAGTGGCCTGATTTCCTAAGTGAGCTTGTCTAGCTAAACTGAGCTGCTTTTTATGAGATGTTCCACTGGGCATAAATGAGAGTAACTAAATTCAATAAAATTCCAAATTTATCAGAAATATCACAGCAATAGTATAACTCACCTAAAAAAATCCCCTGTTCAGTAAACTAGAAAGACTGATTCAGCTTTTAGTTTGGCTATAAATTATAAGTCAGCGTAAAACTGTAACCAATATGATGATAATAAAGCAGACTGGGTTGAATAGAACCAGAAATACCTCAAAAATAGCAGAAAAAGCAAAGAAAATGACCAAAAAAGTGGTATTTTAGCAAGTGGAAGTCTCTGAGATGATGGAAGATGAGAGGAAAGAGTCAATTTCTTCTTCCTGAATGCTGGTTGGACTTTACAAGGATGCCTCATGGCGGCCATGAGTGTCTGTAGCTGCGACCATGCCCCATCAGTGGCTGTGCACATGCACTTTTGGGCACTTTTCCAGTATCCGGAAAACTGCTCTTCAACCACAACACTTGAGACTTAGCTATAGGTGAGTGGTATAATTATTTTTTCATTCTGAAGAACGTGACAGAGCCCGATTTTTAATTAGTTTGGTCTAAGGAAGAGAAATGACATATTCATAGGTGCTATCTTAGGTTAGATGGGGATAATTAAAAATTGGGCTCTGTCACGAGCTTCAGAATTATTTTTTATTGATATGTTGTTAAGAAACCTTGTGCTGAAATGTGCTTGTTGAGGCCAAGTTTTCAAATTATTCCTAGGGACTCAATTTGGCAGAGAAATTTGACAAATCACCCGTTTCTGATGGTAAAATAACAAAAATAAATAAAATCTTTCTGTAGGATCGTGGGCATTATGTATGCTCTCCTATCTACACTGTTATATTGGTTGTCAGACTGTGTTGTGGATCAGGGTTTGCATGTCTCAAGTTTGTGACGGTGTCACAGGGGTGACGCTCATGTGACGCGTCCGTCACACATAGTGTAATTGTGCACCACCACTAAGTACAGAACTCTTGCTGAAGAGCAGCAAAGCTTCCCGCGCTGTCACAGACGGCCATCCATCGGTCTCGTGTAAAACTTCGCTTTAAAAACGATAAATGATGTGGTTCAGAACCGGTTCGAACAGGTGCAGAACTGGTTCTCAAAATTCTGGAAAGCTGAGAACCGATAACCGAACCAAGGTGAGTGGGGCCAGAACCGAACCAGAACCAAACCAGAACCGGGGTTCGGTTCTGGTGGTTCTGGTTCTTTGTGCCGGTTCGGAACCGAACTTCGGCATCCCTAGGCTGACAGTGACAATAAACTGGAGGTTAGAAAGAGGTCAGCAGTCCAAAGGAAGTTGTGACTTGTGAGAAGCAAAATGGCGTGGACACAAATTGAAATCCTGCCATATAGTTCCCGCCAACCTTACTGAGGTTCCAGTCTCCTGATATTTTCGACTTTTGAGCACTGAGAAGACTCCGCTTTCATCTGTATTTCATTTTCGAATAAAGTATTTATTTGGGTAGAATACCAGACTTATACATATTTTGGTAAAGTTTGAGGGACGGAGAGTGAATGGTTGTAGAGGACTAGGCCGTCTAAAAAATATTTTCAAACAGTCGGAGAAGACTCATCAGTCAGCAGTCTCCAAAAGATAGTGTGCCGACAAAGATGATCGGCAATGGCCGCCAAACTTTTCGTCGCAGCCAACATCTTGCCCTCAAAAATGGCTCAACAAAGATTGGCACTTTGGAATGCAGAAGACGACCTGGAAGAAGACGTTGACCTATTGACAATCGGGAACTATGGTCAAAATGTACAATATGAGGATGGTCAGTTTTTTTCATACCAAGGCTGTCATGGCTGATTCACGAACAACTTCAGCACACATGCATCAACCTCAGATTGACGAGTCAACTCTCATAGCAATGCAGCATCATATGGCCCAACAAGTTGCTTTCTCTCAGATTCCGGATGTTGTCAAAAGTGTACGCTTGACTTGCTTAAAAGTATTCGTGCAACAGTCCCATAATTGACTTATCACTTCAGTTCATCGTACATTTTCATCAAGCTGTCCTGGAAAAGAACTTGGCCGAGATCACTGTTGCATATGAGAGCGGATGGAATAAGTATACTGAAAAGTTTTACGCGAGAACGGAATGGCCAGAAGCAGAGTTGATCGCACCTTTGGTTAACGATGGTTCATACAATCGTTTTGCTTGTTCTCTTTGAGTTTTTTGCTGAGATATACTCTTTTTCTTTGCACAGATCCTATTTTCCTTATCCTGTATCGAGAGCTCTACTACCGCCATGTGTATTCCCGTCTTCAACCCAACATCGACGATCGCTTCCATTCATACGAAAACAGCTGCGAACTTTTCAATTACCTTCTCAGTGCGTCCCATTTCCCGAAGGATAACTAAACATGACATTCAACATTCTACAGATTCTGAAGGACCTGTACAGCTTGAATTGCCGGAACAATGGCTTTGGGATATCATCGACGAATTCATCTATCAATATCAAGTTTTCTGTACTTGGCGCTCAAAATTTACTTCAAAAACACAAGATGAACTATCAATGTTGGCTGAGGGTGGTCCTGTGAAGATTTTTTTGGTTGGCAGATTCAAGGGTGCTGACTCTTTGAGCCTTTATAGGTTTGGAGTTCATACAGTGTCCTGAACGTACTCTACTCCCTCATGCAAAAATCTAAAATAAACGAGTACATAAATGCCCAACGAGAAGGAAAATCACCCGAGGAGATTGCGTACGTTCTGGACTTCGTTGCTACATTTTCAAGGCTCTAACTTGATGTTTCAGTGAAATGGTTGGTGAATATGGACAGCGTCCTCTTTACCGGATGCTTGGCTACTTCAGCATCATCGGGCTTCTGCGGGTACATGTCCATCTTGGGGACTTCACGCTCGCTCTCAAGGTAATGGACAATGTTGAGCTCAACCAAAAGGTGAGGAGCGAGCTGATTATTATGATCTCATATCTAATTAACAACCTCATAGTCTCCCTTTACACGTGTAACGGCCTGCCACGTCGCCACCTACTACTATGTTGGATTCTGTTATATCATGCTGAGACGTTACCCCGATGCCATCCGCACGTTCGCTACGATTCTAAACTTCATCATGCGAATGCGGCAGTATCATACCAGGAGCTACCAATATGATCAGGTAGGTTATGTCTCCTGAATATCTAATATCACCCCCTTATCCTAGTTGGGTAGATCAACAAGACTGCAGACAGGATGTATGCTTTATTCGCCGTTTGCCATGCCCTTTCGCCGAGTCGATTGGACGATAATATTGCGAATATAGCAAAAGAACGTTATGGAGAGCAGTATACCAAAATGGCTCATGGAGGGTAAATTTTGTGTTTTCACGAAAACGGAGCTTGCGTTGATAGCTTAGCAAACAGACCAGAGTCCCTACCTGCTTTTGAAGAGCTCTTCCTCTACGCATGCCCCAAATTTATTACAGCCAACCCTCCCCCATATGATGACCCCATCGCAATCAACACCCTACTATCAGCGAGCTCTCAAACGGACTCTCCCACCCAGACTTCACCCCCACAAACGGATGCCACGCATCGCCACCTTGTCCTGTTCCTCGCCGATATTGAAGCTCAACTTCCTGTTCCTACATTGAGGAGTTTCTTGAAGCTTTATACGAGTCTCGGTGCCAAGAAACTTGCCAACTTTTTAGACGCTGATGAGGAAGAGCTTGTGCAAGAAATGATGGTATTGAAGCAGGCCAGTAGGAGCATTAGCCGTGTAGCTGGCAGCGAGGGCACCAGCCTGTTGGATGGACAGACGATCACCACAAGTGATTTGAATTTCGTCATCGATGAAGTGCGTTTTGGTTTTCCATCTTTCGAAAGGATCAACTGACGAAAATTGCCATGGTATTCAATAGAACATGGTTCACATCGCTGAATCAACGGTTGGTCGACGTTACGCTGGCTGGTTCATCAAAAACACGGAGAGGACGCAAAAGATCCTCGACGACCTTAAAAACCTGCCTCTGCCTGTTCTTCCTAAATCTGCTGGCCCGACGAACTCAATATCCGGTTCAGTTGGAACTGCCGAGGCGCAGACGACTCAACGAGCATCTAGGAATGCTGGGCAGAAGGTGGCATGGGGTGGTGTAAAGGTGGCGTGAGACATACGCATGAAGTCTGTCAGCTCGTATCCATAAAATGTCTTGCAAGATCTATTTTTGCGAATTGCTCGCCTGTGTGTGTAAGGCAAGCAAGTAAGAATATAAAAAAGAACAGATAGAAAAAACTAGAAAAAAAAACTGGAGGACAGATAGAAAAAAATGAGTGCATTAAGAGGGAATCGAACCCCCGGCGGGTCGAGTTTCATACTCGGATGGCAACGACCCAGGTTACCACTACCCCATTAATGCCTATCAGGGGATGTCGGAAAATATTGATATAATGCGACCTTACTTAGCCCACAAACTACGTCAAAACCGCTACTACCACCATTTGCCCTTTCCACAATGACCAGTAGCAGTAGCACAGTTACTCTCGATGACCTAGAACCTCGACTTACACAAACGCCCACTCTCGACGACCATCTTTATTTCCCAGTCATCACTGACCAAGACACACTGCCTGATTCACATGCGAACACAACAGATAATCAACCCAGGCAAATCCTAAGGGACAGGTTATACGTAGGAAACCTTCATCCCAGTGTCGACGAGTCTGTACCCTTTGCCACAAGAACCTCCAAGGCGAACTGAAAACGTCCTCAATTTTTGATCAGATACACTCTTTTGCAAGTGTTTTCCAAGTTCGGCAAAGTGACCAAGCTCGATTTTTTGTTTCATAAGACTGGGCTATTGAAAGGCAAACCTAGAGGCTATGCATTTGTTGAGTACGGGAATAAAGACGTGAGTTGTTTCATCCCCAGCCCCCCTATTCCCCCTTTTTCTTGGCTTGTTTCGGGTCATTATGAGGACACTCTTGCTCACCCTGGATTTCTTTCTCTTTATGTTTGCCTTGGGGTGGCTCGTAATGCATGTCGCCAGATACTGGATGTTATGATGCAAGCCAGGGTGTCTTCCCTTCAATCGACATTTGCAATCCAACTACATCCCTTCAAAGCAATCCGGGCTATGATGATGCTGATGGTTTTCGCGATATCTTTAGGACGCTCTCAAAGCTTTGACGATGGCTCATGAGAGGCCACTACGAGGTCGCAAGCTCGTTGTGACGTTCGCGCACCAGGCTCCTCTGGACCAATACAATGGATCAGGAATTTTCTCTTCGTCGAAAAATAGAAAAACGATGATGGACATTGGCCGTCCGACTACACTAAGTATGCTCAAGACGGGATTATCTACACGTCATGAAGGGTGAGTTTCCCTCAGGCCATTTAAACTCATTAGCTCATCCTCAAGGTATGGTCAAAAGAAAGACAGGGGAAAAAATCGCTTTGATGGAGGCAAAGCTGCGTCAAATGGAAAGCACCAACCCGAAGCCAGCAAAGCCCATTATCGTTCTACCAGATATGGATACCGATTTAGAAGGTGTAACCCTACCACAAATTTCACCTTCAGCTTCGTCTTCAATGTTACCTCAACACCCTTCCTTGCCCATGAAACCACCTCCTACAATCCCGGAACATCTCAGACCCAATCAACCGACGCAGTCACAATCTCGACCATCGTTGAAAGAAAAGAGTCTGCTCCCACCGTTACCTTTACTGGCATCGATACCGTCTCCTGGAAATCAGGGTCAAGGCCACCTACGAGAAATAACACGGGATGCGTCAGTTCGTTCTGGAAAGCCTACGAAATTCATCGGGGTAAAAGTGAAGACAAAAACGAAGGAAAAGGAACCAGAGATCTGATTTTTGCCGATGCGGATGCCTCTGTATATGGTGGCATGACCTTGTTCGTAGCATGTATGCTGACACGAAACTATTAAATTTCAGGCAACGCCCGAAATACGACAATAGAAAGTATATATATAGACTGGTGGGCGAGGTTAGTAAACAGGTTTGCTGCAGCAATGAAAATCCGAAACTAGGCGATATCGTTGGTGCTTGGTTCAAAAAATGACGAGGTCGCATTTGGTTGATCATATTCCTTAGCTGGCATCGCCAAATTGATATCGTGAAATAGTAGTATCGAACATGGGACCAGAAGAGATGGAAAACAATGCATAAAATTTCTCGATTATACGACAGTACCAGCATTTGATGCAATACGAGGCCACAGATCGGCCTGTTCGTTGGAGATGAGGAGGATCAGCCAGGAGTGCGGTGGGGCTAGATGTGTGAAGGGAATGGACGCACGCATTCTTTTGCTACGGGGCCTGTGATGGCAGAACCCTTCATTTCTCCCTTGGGGTTGACGATTACGCCGGCGTTGTCCTTTTGAAGACGGGTGGGAAGGGTTCAAAGCATAAGTTGGTTATAATGCGATGACATACCTCGAAGTAGAGGAAGACACCGTCTCTCCGACGCCATGCTTTGCGTTGACGGATAACGACTACGGGCATGGCTGAAATATAAGAAAACGATCAGTTCATGATATTATGGAAGCGTAGGGGTCCTAAATATCGGCCCCCAGCGCCCTTTTCTTAGTCCAAGCCCAGATCACACCAAAGCCCCCATCCTCCCCATAATCTGCGAACGTAATTAAGAAAAAACCCACTTTTCTTTCTCAGTTCAGGTTTACCCTTCTTCACAGACGCCATGACCATATCACCTACACCAGCGTCGGGCAGTCTGTTAAGATGGGCACCGAATCCAAAAGGTCCAATCAGGAAGATAGACTTGGCGCCGCTGTTGTCTGCGCAATTGAGGACAGCGCCAACGGGGAGACCGAGAGTCATGCGGAATTTTGTGCCAGATGCTCCACCACCTATTCCCCGATTGCGTTGTATTGCATCGATTCGTATGTATAAGAGGATTTGATGGGAGGGAACGAAAAATAGAGATAGGAATGGTCAGCACTGCGTTTATTATTGAGAATGTGATGCGTACCACGAGCTGCAGCCATTTTGTAGAGATTTAAGTGATTTGAACGTGAGTGTGTTGGCGACGACGGTTATAATAATCAAGGTTAGACAGCCGACATCGGCAGTCTGAAACTGTACAGTTTCTGGGCAAATGCCGGATCTGAATCATGCAAACTAATGGCAATAAGTATGTCGCAATCTGATAAATAAGCACATTATTACTAATCGTCGCCGTAGGCTTCCGTGTTTCATGGAATACATAAGTAGTAAACATTTTATTCTTTGGCAAAGAAGGATGAACTAGTCTTCTGAACAAATATGGGCTCCGTGGGGCTGGTGCAGAACCCTTGTCTACCTCTCGAGGTAGAATTCAACCCCACTAACCTTTTAGAGCCAATCATTGGTCAATGTATCCAAGTGCTTGGCAAGGACCCATGACCAAGTCTGATGGAATATCACTGCCAACAAACCCACTGCAAACCCGACTCCGGGCGGAGCTTCAAGTGAATTGGCCAATAAGCATTAGATGATTAGAGATGTGGGAATCAACTCTGGTAACATGAGCCCGACCAAAGTAGCCGGATTCAAAGCCGAGATGAGATTATCCGAGGTCCTTTATAAAGGGCCATCCAGTACCTCTTAAAGCCTCGCCACCTTTCTTTCTTTCATACTACAATGACTTACACCACTTCTAACGGTGCTCCAATCTCTGAACCATACGCCGCTCAACGTGCGGGCGTCAATGGGCCTCTTCTGCTCCAGGGTATGCATATTCATTATGTTACCCCTTATCGATGCTCATTCAAAATACTGTAAGATTTCCACCACATCGATCTCCTCGCTCACTTTGATCGTGAGCGTATCCCTGAGCGTGTTGTGAGTATTTTTCTGCGCATTCATCCATCTTTTAAAGTAACCGCTGGATTTTCAGGTCCATGCCAAAGGAGCTGGTGCTCATGGGTACTTTGAAGTCACCCATGATCTCAGTGACATCACTTCTCAGTCCCTTTTCAAGTCTGTTGGTAAGAAGGTTAAAGCAACAGTCCGATTCTCGACCGTTGGAGGCGAGAACGGTTCTGCCGATACTGCTCGGGACCCCCGTGGATTTGCTATCAAGTTAAAGACTGACGAGGGTAACTGGGACTGGGTGTTCAATAACACACCCGTCTTCTTCATCCGTGACCCTGCCAAATTTCCTCACTTCATCCACACTCAAAAGAGACATCCTCAAACTCACTTGAAAGATGCTGACATGTTCTGGGTATGTATCTACTGTTTCTCTCGTAACAAAAAGTCTCACCATCCCCCAGGACTATCTTTCGCAAAACCCAGAGTCTATCCACCAAATCATGATTCTGTTCTCAGACCGTGGAACCCCTGATGGCTACCACCAACAACATGGTTATTCCGGGCACACTTTTAAGTGGATCAAGGACGACGGTTCTTTTGTATACGTTCAAGTTCATCTCCGCGCTGATGGTGGTTTCAAGGTGCGTCATTCGAGTATTCGGAGCCCACCTCGACACTCGGGTGCTGATGATAGCCGACATTCGCATCCCACAGACCTTGGACGATGCCACCGCTGGTAAACTATCCGGTGAGAACCCGGACTATGGCATTGAGAATCTTTTCAACGCCATTGAGTCCGGCAAATTCCCATCCTGGACTGTCTACATCGTGAGTATCCACTTATATGCCTTTTCACATGAAAGAATGACGCCGACTAACCGAAAAATTCCAATTATTAGCAAACGATGACGCCTGAGCAGGCTGAGAAATTCCGTTACAATATCTTTGACCTTACCAAGGTCTGGCCACATGCAGAGTACCCTCTCCGCCCGATTGGAAAGCTTGTCCTCAATGAAAACCCCCAAAATTACTTTGCCGAGATCGAGCAGGTACACACCTGTCAATTTGTACTTCTATCAGTATATCTGATTTCTCTCAAAAATAGGCTGCCTTCTCGCCTTCGCATCTTATTCCGTACATCGAGCCTTCGGCTGACCCCGTCCTTCAATCTCGTCTTTTCTCCTACCCTGATACTCACCGTCACCGTCTTGGTACAAATTACCAGCAGTTGCCTGTCAATGCTCCTATTGTTCCCGTCATCAACTTCCAGCGTGATGGACCTGCTACCTTCATCTCTCAAGGCAGCCTACCGAACTACCAGAGCAGCATCAAACCATTGAACTATGCTGGCAGGAAGGCCACCATTGACCACTCCGCCCGTGACCAGGAACGTCACGCCCGCCATGAAACCTTTGTCGGCGGAGCATGGAGAGATCTTAGCGAAGTTACCGAACGTGAGTTTTTTTTGGAGCATATATATCTGTCAATTGGTTGACCGCATTAATATATAGTCGATTTTGAGCAACCTCGGGTTTTGTGGAGCAAGGTTTGGGACGACAAGGCAAGGGAAGCTTACGTTCAAAATGTCTCCGGACATTTCAAGAACGTCAAGAGCCCAGAAGTCAAGGCCAGGCAACGTAAGCAATTTATAGTGTTATCGATGTGTTTCTGAATTGTTTCCTAGTCTCTGTGTGGGCTGCTGTCGACCAAGGCCTCTCAGACCGCATTGCGGCCGCGATTGGGCACCCGTCCGTCAAACCCTTGGCTGTCAAGCCTGCCAGTGAGGCTATCAAATACAGGTCAGGTTTGCTCATGGGAGGTTGTGATTTTATTTAACGTTATACTTGGTAGATTGAATGCTCAGTAAGTCTCTGTCAAGCGCGCGGGTTTATTGGAAAGATGAGAAAAGAAACGTCTTGTAAATTGTTTTTGTAAAATCATTCAAAGTATTTCTTCCCATGTCGTGGGAGTCGTTCAACTCATTTGAATGCCAATCATTCTTATCTATGACTCTCACAGTCAATGTCTAAGCGTTCAGCCCTGAGGCTTGCAAAAATGCTCAAGTTGAAATCCTACGGTCGACTAGCAGCCCCAGCAAATTATCTCTGCCTTCCAAGTTCGAGATGGTCCGAATCAGTATGCGTCAAGTTGTCTCTTGGCTTTGTAAATTGGGTAGAAGGAGCCGGAAACCAATCTCCAATGGACCTTTTCCCAACGTACCCACTCCTACAATCATCACCAGAAAGGAAAGGGATCTCTCATTCATCGACTCAACTCTCTCGGATTCCGGGTCACTCCTCATTTTCAATACACCCCCTTATGCTGTCTCACCACCCAACTTAATCTCGTTGAATATTGACAAGGAGCTACCTGTTGAACTCATCCTCCACTTCTTCTCATGCCTGCCAATCAAATCTCTCATCGCATCTCGTGGCGTATGCAAAGGATGGCGTCGTTTAGTCCCGCTAGCCGACCTGAATCCAAATCGTCGCCGTCTCCTACAGCTTTTCGACACTATCATAAATTCCCCCTTCTTCTTACGAACACGTCCATGGACCGTCAACAACTTACAGGACTTTGACCGACAAGCATATGTTGATGCTTTGTTGGAGCAGTACGACAAAATTCCCGAGGAATTTCGTCTTTGGATCCTTGAATGGCCTGCTCGTGTTGCTGTACGCTGCCAATGGCCGGGCTTGCCATCTGTTGATTGTCGTGGGGAGAACATCGAGCGCGAAAAAGGAATCAATTTCCTCGCAAACGTCCCTCCTCAACTTTCTGCCCTCATTTACAAAGACGCCGATTCCGTTGTCAAACATATCCCCGGGCTTCTTATTTGGAGAGCAGATTTTGGGACGACTTGGCTTATATTCGATGATAAGTGTAGCCTTTGTGGTGGAGTTGTTCGTTTCCTAGATGCAGCAATCATTCCTCGACTTAACGACAAGGGTGACCTGTGTTCCCTTGATGATAACGATGTCTGCTTCCATCGTGATTGGATCACTTATCAAACTTTTGCCTGGAATACGTTTGAAAGTTCGAGAGGATCGCATGGCACAGTGATTCGGCATGATGACTTGCCTGTCTCACGCACGAATGATGTGTTCAATAACGGGAGTCATCATGATGTGCCTGCTCCTCCTTGGACTAGGCGACATGAACCCCAGTATCTCCAAAGATTATCAGACTCTGTAAGCTTCCAATGCTGCTTGCACTGTCTAAATCGAGGGACTGATTCAACAGACCATCTACTAGATCTAGGGACGGATCACTACTGTACCATTTTGGCAAGGCTGTGTGACCTGTGACCTGCCAAAAAAATTCTTTTCGGCAAACACGCGTGACCAATCTTTTTTTGGGTAACATGTGACAATCGTGACAATCAGACACATGGGACTTGGACTTTGGAGGCAACAACCTAAATAAAATGAAATTTTATAAGAATTAGCAACTTTCGTCCTTCAAACTTGCAAGGCTATCAATTATCGAAGGTTCAAGTGCCGGGTGATGATTTGATTTCAGACCCCAACGATTCACTGCTGTCCTCCTGCTGATTTTTAGATTCAAGAACCCAGATATGAATTCGAAATGGAAAACAAATAACACAAATACTTATAGCAAGTCTAAAGATACAGAGATGAGCAAAAAATGACGGAGTTGGGACGTTCCAACATCTCGGAGGCCTTTTCAAACTTTTCTTTCAGCTCGGAGTTTCCGATAACTTTGGCTGCTTGAGCCATTTGCCGCAGCAATTCTCCAAGCCGTCTAAACACACGAATTAGACTCCCCTCGAATTGATCAGTGAGCTGTGAGTGAGGATTCAAGAGTCTAACTGAGCAAATATCGTCGAACGATACAGAATGTTACCATACCTTGCAGATTTCAGAGAACGACGCTCCGCGACACCATTGAACCACAGCGTCCATAAGTTCAACCTTGAATGAAGAAACATAGTCGTCTTCCTCTACTACCAGCTTGGACTCTTTGGAGACTTTAGCTATTCGCCGTGCAATCTCCTGCATGACACGAAGAGGTGCAGCCAATTCTTCCTTCAGCTTGGTGGCTTGTTCACTCTTTTTTTCGAGAATTAGATTCACTCGGTATCGAGTCATTCTGATGCGAGACTTACTTTCTCAGTAAAAACAAAACAACTGAGAAGCGCAGCAGATTGTTCCGGCGACAAGGGATTGAAAACGCCATTGAAAATCAGCTCTGTCAGGAGAAGTTCGTCTCCCGAGCTGATCTCACATGCCACCCTGCCTTTTATGTCGACAATGTCAGCGGATGTGGTGAAGGCGAGTCGACGGAGAACTCGTTTGCGACATTTCAGCTCTTCCATCTGAAGCACGTCATGCGTGGCTTGAATACGCTTTTTGAGATCACGAATGCGTCCTTGGGCCTCTTTCTTTTTCACAAAGAGTGTGTAGAGCTCAGGTAACCTGGGATCTTTGTGCAGAGGATTTGAAGTCATCTTTTGTTCCATGACTTCAATTTTCTAGAAAGAAAAACAGTAGATCAATTATAAGCCAGGACAGAACAACACAATGATCTCGCACACCTTGACCAACTCCTTGAACTTCACATCTTTGATACCCATATTCTCGATTGGATCCACTAATGGAACTCCATCCGGCATACGTCTGTGAACCTCTAAAACGCTTTTCCACACCGTTTCCCTGGCTTGTTCTGATCGAATATCTTGGGGTAGGTTTATTCGAAAATGACTTATGCCTTCAATCGTTGACAGTAATACCGGGACTACTAGTGGGACACCTTTTTGATTTGGCGCACAGGGCTGCACACCGCTGGGTGTTGCGATCACATTAGTACGGTCCTGGACAGCGCTGCCTGGAGCACAATTGAGGAGTACATCGATGATATACTGCTCATGCGGAGGAAGCTCTTCGGCCTTGGGCGTCAACTTGTTCTAGAGCCTTGTCAGTATAAAGGTAGAAACAGAGGTAAACGTAGATCTAAACGAACTTTAGGAGGTAACCGCTTTTGAAAATTTATAACAATTCCCCATCCAAAATCGTGCTTCTGGTATTTGACTTTCACCAATCTGCCGAACTTGAGAAATGGAAGTGAATATGTCGGATGCGTGATGACCTCTCTAAAATCTGCCACCATCTCATCAAGTTGGTGGCGGCAGTCGTAGTATTGAGAGACAAGGGCTTCATCTGGGATAATGGTGGTACTTCGAGCCTCCTCTTCTTGTTCCAACTCTGGCAGGCACAAATGAAATACAATAAGCAAGTGCTATATAGGAAGGGTGAAATTCATACCTTCTTCTAATTTGGGTACCCCAGCGCTGCTTTGGAACTGGAAGAAGCACCGTTCAAGCATATACTCAGGGCTGATACCCTCTACTTTCATCAAGTTAAGAACCATGTTGTAGCCCAGGTGGAATGCGGAATCAAGTCTGTCCGCTTCTCCTTTGACCATCTCTTTAGTAGCCACTGGCTCCAGCTTCTCGTCACACATCATGATCACAACACCTCGATCATCAAGACCTCGTCGCCCAGCCCGCCCTGACATTTGAATATATTCGCCTGATGAAATATTTCGAAATTCTCGTCCATCGAATTTTCGAGCAGTGGTAAAGACCACAGTTTTGGCCGGCATGTTCAAACCGATTGAAAAAGTTTCCGTTGCAAACAGTACTTTGATGAGTCCCTCTTGGAACAAGATTTCGATGACTTCTTTGAGAATGGGAAGGAGACCACCGTGGTGAATACCAATACCACGTCGGAGAAGCGGAAGGAGGTTGCTGATCTGCGGGAGTTGTCGATCGTCCTGCGCGAGGTTATCAATTGCGTTGTTGAATATGTTGGTCACGAGTTCCTGTTCATCTGCTGAATTGAACTCGAACTTCGCCATGGTAAGAGCCAGTCCTTCACATTCTCGTTTGCTGAATGAAAAGACGATGACGGGATTGTAGTTTTTGAGCATGATCATTTTGATGATTTTTGAAATGTCGGAGGGTCCTACATTAATTGTCAATGAATAAATATAGCTGCCTGAAGAACATGAGCGAACCTTTTTTGTCATGACCTTTCTTTGATTTGCCTTTTCTCCCCTTCCCACTTTTGGGATCAGCAGGATCGTCGCCCATACTGTCTTGCATTTTCCCCATTGCTTTACTGAAGTTATCTTCCCGAAATTCACCTTTTTCGTTGACAACGAGATATATGCCCTCCCCGCCGGCAGGAAAAAGATAATGTTGTAATGGAGTTGGGCGGAAATCGGTGTAGACTACATGACAAGGTTGGTCGTGTGATTTGGATATCCATTCCGCGAACTGTATGGCATTGGGTATAGTGGCGGATAGGAATACGTAACGGACGCTATGAGGAAGAAGGATGATAGTCTCTTCCCAAACGACACCCCTTTCCTTGTCTCGCATGTAGTGGATTTCATCAAAAATTACCCAGGCAACCTCGCGCATGATTTCAGAGCCTCTATACAACATGGACCGTAAGATCTAGAAATACGATAAATCAGCCTCTTTGCTCAAATGGTGCACAGAATGACAAAAAGCCTGCCTCTGTCGTCATAACTAGGCATGTTGCAGATGGATTGATTGTAACATCACCCGTCATTAGACCAACGTCTCCGAATTCAGCAAGCATTTCACGGTATTTTTGATTACTCAGTGCCTAAAGGGCTCGAAATATAAATTGCTTAGAACTGGTCGAAATGCTTAAAATACGGAACCTTAATAGGACTTGTGTAAATGACCCTTTGTTTTCTATTGAGACATTGAGCAATAGCATACTCCGCTACAACGGTCTTCCCAGCACTAGTATGCGCTGAGACTAGAACACTTTCGTTTCGTTGTATCGCGTAGACAGAAACCTTTTGGAACGGATCGAGTTCGAATTTGTATTCTCGATCGGGTTTTGTGGGAGGGATGTGTTTAGAGATTGGGACATAGTTGTATTCCCGAGGGACCACCACTTGATGTCGAACCTGATAAAGAGTTCAGGCCTCATCCGTATGTAAGTTTTCGGCATACCTGATGTTTGAGCTCTAGACGAGACCCAGTCTCTGCAGCACCCGTCAGTCCAGCGCTGACTGCAACTTCCCTCTTCGCCTCGGTCTCAAAGTCATCCAGCACAACCGGTTTTGGTGATGATAATCTTTGTTTCTTCGGTGTTGAAACTTGGACATCCACGCCTGACAGGGTATCAACTTTCCTTTTGGGTAGTTTGTTGATGGCGGGTGAAGTCGTCTCAACATCCATGGGCTCATCATGGTCGCTGTCATCCCCTTCCCGGGTCTCGTCCAGAAATGAAAAAAGGTCGTTAGAGTTCATATTTTCCAAGGGAGTGGTAGTAACGCTCGCGTGACCACGATCGTAAGACGGTGTGACGGCACTAATGATTATGTACATGGTACTACTGACACTTCGGGAGGCTCAGGATTAAAAGCTGCTTTTAATTTGAGTCCCACAGCAAATCAAATATTTTAAATAAAATACTTGATATAAAATACTTTGTAATTTATAATATTGAACAAGCTGCAGAAGAAATACATATTTAAAATATTCTAATAGCTATAAAACTCCTTTCTAGCAATATGAACATTTTAACTGAAAGGGTGTTTTAGACTCTGCTGAGTATTTAAAATGCTGGACTCATAGATATATAAAATTCAGGAGATTCCCACACTGAGGCTAACATATAAAATATGTGATAAGGTATTGAAAAAATGTATATTTAAAATTCTGGAAATTTTTATATGTAGGATAACATAAAAAATATCAAGTAACCACCTGCTCAGGGCGAAAAGGGAGCCATATGATTTCTAGCTGAAAAAGGGGGATGCCCTGACTCTAGTGGCACCCCCTGAAATGGAATTGCGTGCGACGGCACTGCCTAATAATACACATTAGTCGTACAGAAAGGAAAGTTATACAGAAAGGAAAGAAGTAGAGAAACAAAATGAAAAAGTAACAACAACAGGATTGCAGAGTGGGTGCATCAAAACCTCTGTCTGTTGCCAAAACCCTGTGGGAAAAAGACAATGGACATGAGGAAAGCTACCATGGGGAGGCAGGAGGGTGAACAAAAACACTGCACTATACATGAGAGCCCAAAAGTAATAGGTAAACGGCAACCCAAACCAATGTATGACAACTCAACCAGAATACAAGAGACAGAAAGTAAGAAACCACTCCCATATCTGGGTGAGATATAACCGACCACGACGAGAGACACAATATACAAAACCAAGACATAAATGACTAAGGCAAAAGGTGACAAGTGCACCTTGTGACAAGAGAGCGTGGCTGTCGGCTGTAGCTACCCTCACGGTGGTTAGCTTAGTGTAAATAAACATTTCAAAACCAACTAACCACCTGCTCGGGGTGAAAAGGGAGCTGAATGATTTCTAGCTGAAAAACAGGGATGCCCTGACTGCAGTGGCACCCCCTGAAATGGAATTGCATGCAATGGCTAATAGAGCTAAAGTAGGGAGGGAGGGACTGTTAGGGGACGCTCCGCATTGTCCGACATCTCCTCCGATATTTCTCTGTCACCTCTGTATATTCCTCCTCATCGTCGCTAGTCCAAGATGGAGTGCACTTGCAGCTCCGATACCGGAGTCTGATGATCACGTGATGTAGCATTCCTATCACTGTTTCACCATTCTCCATCTTTTTCATCATTTTATTATTTCCACTCCGATTTTTGGTATATAGACATGCATCCCACCTTAGCAGGATTTTATCCTTTTCTTTTAGGATCCCCTGCTAGGTGTGCTTTCCTGTTGTATTTATGTTTATATATATATTTAGGATCCTCTGCTAGATCTCGACTAAGTCATCCGCAGTTGCCCTAACAGTTCTGGCTTTGGAACATTGGTTCTGGTTTGCGGTTCAGAGATTTTCAGATTTTTGAGAACCAGGTTCAAACTGGTTCAAACTGAACCTTCTGTAAATATATTTTTTTCTAATTTTTCCATACAGAATTGTAATTAACTACTGCTTTTGATCCATACTGATGTTTTAGGAGTCGGAGATCGAAAATATTTATATAAGCCAACATCAACATTGTTTGTTTCCCACATGCACGATAAGGGGTCACCACCATGCAATGACCACATGACAACAACCACAATGACAATGACAGCCATCACCTCCCCCTCCACCTGCACCACCTCCACCACTCACATCACCATGGCCATGTCACCAACAACAACCACTGCATCAACAACCACAACAATGATGATGATGACAATGGCATACAACAACAACAACAACATACAACAATGGCATACGACGACGACGGGCCTGACAGGCACAACGATGAGCACAACCCCAGAGGGGGTTGTCTTTATTTTTATTTCTATTATTTTATTTCTAATGTAAACTATTACAGGTGAGTGACAATGAACGACCCATGACCCAACCACCACCATTTGGACCCACCTACCACCCGTTTGGACCCACCATTGGATGAAGAACAACAACAAACAAACAACAAACAAAAGGCAAACAAATAAACATGATGAACAAACAATGACGATGAATGAAAGACCAACAAACAACAAACGATGATGATGATGATGAACAAACAACAAGGATGAATGACGACGACAAACAAATGACAATGACAAACAAATGACAGTAACAAGCGAACATTGAACGTCGACTGAACGAATGAACAACAATGACTATTACACTCATCTGGACCCACCCACACCTGTTTGGACACCCCCACCACCATTTCAATTCATTAGTACCCGATTTCAATTCATTAGTACTACTAGTAGTATAATAATATTAAACAAATTGATTATCAAGTAAAAGATGTGAAAAAAAAATGAGAAAAACAGGAATTGAAAATTTTCATTGGTTTGACGGTTTGAACTGGTCCTAAGACCGAACTGAACCAACAGAACCAGTTCTATTGGTTCCAGTTCAGTTCAGTGAGGGAGCCATCAGTTTGGTTCTCAGTTCTTCAAAATGGCTAAAGAACTGAGCTGAACCGAACTTTGGTAGCCCTAGTGCCAACAGATGTAGATCTGCAAGGTTGCTGAGGACCAGCGACTGATAGTGTTAAGCTCGGAATTCAGATGGAGATGTTGGGTCTGAAGTCTTGCAAGGTGTTGGCTTCAACTTGTAGGTTGTGCCACTCTCTTGATGGATGCCTCAAATTTTGGAGGTCCGGACAGAGTAGGAGAGTCCAGAGTCGAGCCGAGAAGAAGCTTAAGGCAGACGAGAGCGAGTTGAGAGAAGTAGGTTGCTAAGTTGATATTTGAACTAGCAAAAAACATACAACAAACTGGAGTATTTATACAGAGGAAGACATAAACATATAAGGAGATAGTTAGGTGAGCATATGGTTGTAGAATGGAACATATAACGAAAAGACTCGTACTCCAAAGGGTGCCAAAGGATGCTGACTCAAATCCTCACAAGTCCTTGTGGTGACCAAAACCCATGACCTTGATAAGGCTGGACATGAGTCTACTCACAAGTTACTCGTGACTCAACTCGTGAGTATTTTAACCTCCAAAATTAATACTTGGACTCTGTGAGTTTGTTCCCATGGGTGACTCTGACTCACGAGTCAAAACTCACAAGTATCAACAAGTACACAAGTACTTCCTTATCACACGAGTAGGCACAAGTGCCCACAAGTATACTCACAAGTATAGACAAAATATCATCATTTACAGCCAAAAAATATAATTTAGGAATCACTTTGATCGTTTTCAAGGTCAATCACTTCAATACTGTTATCCTCAACTGGCATGATCTTCTGCTTCTTTTTCTTCCACTTATGTTTGTCTTTGAAGGCGCAAAATTTCGTCTCTGGGGATAGCCCCATCTAGGGACCCCCAAGACCCTAAGACTGTTGCTGCACGAGTCAATTCATCAGAAAGTGAGTGTCGGAGCTTTGATACAGTGAGACCACCTCGTGAAAATGCTCATTCAACATCCGTTGACGCAGCTATATTGAATAAAATTGCAGTGTTGGTATAAACTTAATTGGAAAAAAAAAAAATGTACCAGGAATAGAGAGGTCTTTACACTCCCCCACATTTTCCGGTGGACTCCGGCCGGACACCCATCGGAATCCACTCTGGAAAACTGAAAATTGGTGGAAATTTCTGGTGACTGTCCAATGACAAATCCGGTGACTGTCCAGCCGGACAACCAGTCCAATGGACAGTCCCAATGGAATTTCCGGTGGACAATCACCAGAAATAGCCATGGGAGTCCAATGGGCTGTCACCGGACAGCACTGGACAGCACCCGGAATCAATAAATAATTGTGATTTGGCTTACAAATAAGTCGTCAAATTGGATCTTGTATTTTGTTCCAGACACAGGGTAGTCACGTGACATGTTGAAATTCATACATACATCCCTCATCACGTCTTTCTATCTCCCACACTACTACCACACTCCCACATCCCCAACTGATGACCACGGATGGTGAACAGCACCATCCGTGGTCATCAAAAGGTAAGTTTTTGATCTAAACATACCATCTACCTGCTAACATCCATTTTATGTCACCAGTGCCCATTTTTAGTCAATGCTGCCCGTTTTTAGTTGGTAACACCAATTTTTAGTGAGTACCCCCCCCTTTTCACTCACCACCACCCGTTTTTCACTCATCACCACCCGTTTTCAGTCAGTACCCCCCATTTTCGCTTACCACCACCCGCTGATATGACCTAGATCTGCATAAGCACGGTTTTTGCGATTTTTGTCTATTATTTCAGCATAAAATAATAAATATTGCACCCAATCTGTCTAATACAGCTGATAAAATAAATAAAATAATTAGAGTTGTATGTCCTACAACTGCTAATTAAACCTATTACTGTGTGACTTAAATGTGGACATAGTTTTTGAATTTAATCAGAGGATTATTATTCATTG
>Ga0193743_1001070_pt1 | contig 20927 bp, 20 predicted proteins | sample L2c2metaG_FD_143038 | JGI IMG/M metagenome (GOLD analysis project Ga0193743, IMG submission 143038) | Soil microbial communities from a riparian zone of the East river system, Colorado, United States - L2c2 | ecosystem: Environmental > Terrestrial > Soil > Riparian zone | place: USA: East River... | reverse complement strand
ATATGTCAGGTTGTGCTTGAGTGTGGGGCAATAGAAAAAAGCGGGCAGCGGGAGGACCCCGTACAAAAACTGTTAGAGGGCAGGATCCCAGGATCCCATTTTCGGACACAGAGGCATTTGGTCAATTCTTGCGGGGGTTCCTCTAATGTTTTTTTTTTGTTCACCATCAATGATTAGATACGAAAAACAATATTTTATTGTCGAACATATCCGTATACTGCATCAAGGAGATCTCTTTTTTGAATTTAAGTCAAGTTGATTTCACCTAAGCTCATTATCCGACAATTTCGGTCCTCCCGGACATAAATATACAGTAAATCGATATCAGCGACACCAGACCCTGGGCAATACTTAGGGTGAGAGGCTAGATCCCAGATTTCAATTTTTTTTCCGGACAAGATGTTGCAATTCTTGTCCGGATTGCACCTAGGTTCCCAAATTTTCCAAAAAAAAATGTCCGGATTGTTGACCTAGCTATTTTTGCGGCCCAATTTTGTCCGGATCGGCAGATCAGGCCTTCTAGGGCTCGAAAAAGGTCTGTTACAACCGCTGTTTTGAACTTCGCCCGCCTCAGAAACACACAATTCTAGCTTATAATCCTATCGTTAATGTGTAAATAAAACTATTTTCTTAATCATTCTTAATCATCCCCCTCGTCTTCAAGATTTTCGCTCCGCTTTCGAAACAATTTGATTGGCCTTCAACTGTGTTTCACCGTTCTGGAAATCACGGAAACGTGACAGGTCCGCAGTGCTGTAAAATTTCAATAGACAATCCTTGAGCTTGAGTCTCGGAGATCTTGGAATCAAGTAGACAAAGGAATTGTGTTGAAGGTGCCAGTAAATATTGTTTTGTTTGAAAGATTGAAGTCGCCTCGCACACAGAACGGAATTGCCGTGCATACATGAACTCGAAAACTTGAAGACGGAGATATGAGACCTCCGAGATAAAAAAGGAATTGAACAGAATTGAACCAACGGCTTGAGACGGCTTGTTGAATATTATGGTCAGATGTTCATACGCTCTACAGAGTACACTATATCAGACTACAGTCGAACCCCTTTAACCCATACTCCTAGTATGCCATAACCCCCCATAACCCATAGATTTCGGCCGACACCAAACTGAAATTTACACCAAAATTGACCCCTCATAACCCATAACCTCCCATAACCCATACACTGAGGTGTCCACCGACAGGTATGGGGTTAAGAGAGGTTCGACTGTATATCATACCCTAAAATTTGTCCGGATAGACAACTAACCTATCCCGATTTCCCCAAACTTGTCCGGATTCCGGCACTGGCTGCCTCCCAAAATCCAGCGAATCTTGTCCGGATTGCACCTAGGTGTCGGTCAAAAAATCTCAAATCCTGTGCGGATTGGGACCTTGCCGTCTCTCCTATTGCCCAGGGTCCTGCGACACCGACATCGGACCTTTTCATCAAGCTTGTCCGAAAAAAAACACAAACATTTCTGACATAATACTATTACACATCTCAAATGTCTCCTTTTGGATATTTTTCGGACAAATTTACATATAGGCTGCCCGTTTAGGCGAGTGTAAAGCGACGTCAGAAAAAAAAAATCTGGATGATTTTGGATCCAATCTCTGACAGTATTTTCCGGGGTCCTGCAGCGGTCTATTACGGTGCACTTAAAACAGCTGTAATGCTTATATATAAGATGTTGAAAAAAAAAGATTGGTTCCGTGATCGTATGGTCTAGAGTTCGAAATTGAATGAAAATTTACTAGGAAGTTGCATGGTGCGTATATAGTACTTGAGCCACAATGGTCCAGGGACAAGAATGGAGAATATCCTCACAAAGACTGTTTAAGAGGACAAAGACTGCCGCCCCTATGTGGCCGTCCAACCCACAACAGGTGAAACATTTTTGCCATGAGCGGCCATCGGGCGATCATATTGTTGAAAAATGCAGAAAGGTTCATTTCTTCTAATACGATGCCCATCTACTATCGGGACCGAGGAAGCTTCTCATGATAGATTGCAACCATGATTCGCAACAAGAGTATGTAGTTCAACGGGCTCGCGGGATCCACTGTAGTCGTTGGTTACAATAGTTTCTTACATAATGAAGGTGTAGGCGCTGAGCTGTTTTTTTTTTTTTTTTTTCCTCCGAGTCCTTTGTATATTATGCAGACCCTGAATTGTTGAAATGTATCAAGGAAAATGGCTGGCTGGTTCAATCCTACCTTTGGATCATCGTTCGCTGGTAGAGATCCCGAAACCCAGGTTATATATCAGCTTCTGTGCTCTGACCTTCTCTGTCCAAATCTAACTAGACAAATTCCGTGTCCAACACTTTTGATTCGATTCCAGTCATTGCGACGATCCTCCCATCGATATCCGCCCTTTTTAAGTACTCCGCCCTCGTCCTTCGTCACCAACAACCTATACCTCCCTCCACCCATGCTTACCACCCTCTCCCACTCCCCCTCTTCCCTGAGAGCACTCCAGATAACTCCCTCCGATGATGCGCCTGATGTCTTTCTGCCAAGACCATATTTGGATTTATCTCCCACGTCATCGGGAAGTAGTGACCATGACTCCGGCTCATCGCAGTCATCGCTGCCAAAAGCTTTTCACGAGGCTTTTTTCACTACTCGTTCTCGTGTCCTCAAGGTCAGTGGCGTATTCGGAATTACAAGCTTAACACCTTTAACCTGAACCGCTCTTACCCACCTATCACTCTATACAGTTATATAATCTACCAGCCATGGCGGAATCTTTCTTGTATAAAGTATTTCTTCCGCATAATGTACGCGTTCATGTCATTTTACCGTGACTGTAGCAAATATTGACATAATTCTTCACACAGGTCTCTGAGCAGTTCACTCCCAGTCCGATTCCCGTTCCCATATCAATGTGGGAGCTACGCCGTGAATATTCATCATCACAGCGCGATAGTGTCTGGGCCGTGTTCCGAACTCATGAAGAGGTGTGTAAATAATCCATTCCTCGCCGCAATTTCCAAATCATGAAACGATGAGATCCCTTAATGAGTTTCCCTTTTATGGGTGTTCGTGTAAATCACGTGCTGTAACAGATGCGTCGATTTCGGTTGTCGTCCATAATTAATCGACAAAAAAAATTCCAGAAAAAAACTCTTCCACGCATTGCACGGAGGTACTATGCTTGGCACACCCATGGCTCGATCACCCTGTTTTCTTTTCTCCAACCATTTATTATTCCATTTTATGCGACTGATCTCATCATGATCAATAACAGGCTTCCTTCGCCCTCTCGGTCTCTAGCCGTGCAATTTCCGTCACAACCGCCCTAGAGACTGATCTTCAACCTTTTCATAAATTACAGCGCTTTGCGCTCAGAAATACCGTAAGATCCAACCACTGGTCTTCCTTACGTATATGGCTTGCGTTCTGACAGACTTCTGACCCTCCACAGACGCCAGCGTCTACTGCTCCCATTCTTACTCTTCATCCCACCTTCCTTGTTTCCCCTCCATTACGCGTCTCCTCCTCCCTTCAAACCTTCAAGTCATCCATGTCCGAAATCGATAGTCCTTCAAGAATCACAGAATACACTCTTTCAAGTAATCCACCAAATCCTAAGACCTGCTTCAGGCTTGGCGACTGGATGTAAGTGAATACTTCCGCCCATCTTCATCGTCATCTTTTCTATCTGGAATGTATTTGGTGGACCCGACCGCCTCGCCTCGATCACTTCAATTCAAACAGTCACGATCGAGTGATAGACATTTCATGAGTAATCAGATACTGAATTCTTCTCTCTCCTCTAGATGCAACTCGCCGAAATGTGCCGCTCACAACTTTGGGTGAGTCTCTATAAAACTGTAAACACTTCGTCAATGTCCAGTTTCTCCTTTCCGCCCTCCCCAAACACTGTCATGCTAACTGAATCTTTTCCCTGTATGATTCTTCACAGGCGCAATATTGCTTGTATCGGTTGTGGATGTCCTAGATCAGGGAATGCACAAGCGCCTGCTCAACAGTCGTCCTCACACTCCTCGACCTCCCGAGGGCTACCGTCACCGCGATTCAATTCCATGGCTAACAACGTTTACTACTCGTCTGATCCACCTGGGCAGCATCAACAGCCAAATCAGCAGCCGCAAATTCAGCAACAACAAATTCAGCAGCAGCAGCAGCAGCAACAGCTTCAGCTTCCTCCTACTCCACATTCCGCTGCTCCTTTGCCGCCTCCTTCACCTTTTGAATCTTCTTCCCCCCTCCCTCATGTTGCTAATCTTCCCAAGTCTACGCATCCTTTACTCACACCTTCTGGCCGTGCTTTTGCCGTCGGTGGGAAAGTTCAAAATGTTTCTAGCGACCCTCTATCGCCATGCATCATGTATTGGCCTGATAACGAACCCTTCCCTGAACAAGGGCAGATCCGTCCCAGCGGCCTCGTAGGCGTCGCAGTAAGATTTGAAGTCACCCGTATCTGTAGCGTTTTACTGATAACCACGGTTCCAGCAGCCTCCCATCCTTAATACGGGTAATAGAGGGCCTATTTCTCATGTACGTCAAATGTCATGTTATGAGAAACTACGTATTAATTTTCCTTATCCAGCAACCTGGAGATTGGATTTGTCAGAAATGCAACTACCTCAACTGGAGACGACGGAAAGTCTGTCAGACCTGTCTTCCATGTGTGTCTCACTATTTCCCTAGTTCGATTTTTTACTAATTTAGTTCTTAGATGCGGAGGGTAACGGAGATTCCATTTCTGCTGCCGTACAGGCAGAACGTATTGCACTTCTCACATCTGTCTTGGCACAGACACAGCTTGGTGGAAATAACCCAAATGTAGCCGTTGGTCCTGCGCAGGCTCCACGTTCGCACTCGCTGACGCCTCCGCAAATTCGACGGCCTTTTATCGAATTATCTACACCCCAGACGCGTCCGGTTCACCGTTCCCAGTCCCACTTTTCATTAGGCTCACAATACACAAGCCAGAGCCCTCCTTATCCTGCATCAAGTCCCATATACCAGACTTCTGGCCACCGTCAACCATCGCCGTTCTATTCCACAGGTCCAGACACCAATCGCCACAACAGCAGTTCCAACAGCAATAACCTTCTCACTGTTCAAGCGCCCGCACCTCTTCTTCCTTCGTTTCTCCAGGACATTGTCCAGTCTCCTGCGCTTTCTCCAACGTCAACGACTACCTCCTCGGCTGAGCTTTCCTCTGTCGAAGAGTATGAAGATATTGCATCTCCTCGGGCAATGTTCCCCCGCGCTCGGGGTGACAGCGCTAGCTCAGATAAGAATTCACCAATTGCTAATATATGGCGTCTGGATGGAGAAGAGAGCAAGTCATTGTCGGCTTTCCCCCTACCCAATCACCAGGAACTTGTCGGAGCAAGGAAGAGGACCAATTCCGCGTTCAAGTTACGATGAACTGACTCTTGTATATTGTTGTTCTTTCAGTCGCTTTTTTGCTTTTGCCCTGATATATTTTCGTCTAGACGACAACAAACCTCTCATGTTACTTGCCCATATCTTTATTTTGCATTCTCATATAGACTTCTCTCTTCGCATTCTTTGGCACATATCTGGGGTGATGAAGCCTTGGCATTCAATTTTTTGGAGGACCCGATTACATTTGGCAACCGCTGGGATCTCGCAAACCAGGATATCCGAGTTTCCAGCAAACATTCATGGGAAGGTCGGCATACTTTTTTTTGAGTTGTATCAAGAAGTACATGCACACATGTGTTTTTATTCACTTTTTTTTTACTTGCTCTTACTTTTTCTTCGTTACATCTATCATCGTCTCTCTTGGAATTTCTTTTTTTATTTTATTTTCCCCAGTCTGTCGTCTCTGAGTCGGTTCCCCCTATTTAACATCTCGTACAGTACGGTTTTCTATGCCCATTTTTTGGTAGGGCTTATCAATAATGTTGCTCTGTATCTTGGAATTTCATATTTTGTAGCTAGTTCACTCAATATAAAAGGATACTTCGAATTCGTCCGCGTGCCAAAAAAATCTGACAAAGGTTTATAATGTTCGTACGTTTCTGTCCGTTGAACCAATTATTGGATGCCACCTATATTCATCGCTGCCCATGGCCCACCAACATCCTCTGCTTTCAAATTTCTTTCTCGAACTTGTCCTTCATCTCAACCTATCTCAAAAGATACTCCCCTTTTGCAAGCCATTAAAACTGCTCTTCGCGGCTCAGATACCGAAGATGTTTTTTCGATCCAAACAGCCACATTTTTCACCGGAAATGACGCGAACGAACGCGAGGTGTCCTGGAATGCTCATACTGTAATAATGAGTTACGGAGGTGTGATGGTAAAAAAGTGGAACTTTGAGGAAGAAGGTGAATCTATTCAATGGGCATGTCTGGGTGAACTCGAGCAGATCGACTACCAAAATACCCCCGTCTCCCATAGTGCAACCAACTATACCAGTGTCGACAATCTTCCTTCGGTGTCCAGTGATCGATTAACCTTCGGTCCTTTCACTCGAACACAGATAAATACCAAACCAGATCCAGGTGTCCACGAAAAGGTTCCAGCCATCTTCGTATTCCTTCGAAGTATAGGAAAGATATATCTACTCAATGGCATGGATTACACCTTTTCTCTACCCTTTATTGTTCGGAAAGCTTGGCCTCTTTCACCCCACGGCGTCATGATCCAACGCGTCCTCGAACCTACTGAATTGGCCGAGGCTGATCTCAGCGGTGATGCCGTATTACCCACCATCTTCTCTGTTACTAGTCCTTTTTCCGAAGCAGCAGCAGTTGGATTAACAGCTGGTATCCTTGGACCCACTAGTGACGTCCCAGCAGCCTTGATAGATGAAGACGAGAATTCGACTAGACCTTTAAAGTCCATTCCTCCCACAGAGATGATTATTTGGGCCTCCCATTGTAACATTATCTCTGACAGTCAGATCTTGGTCACGGTCGACGTTGAGAAACAGCAACTCTCAGTCTGGCGTTATGTCTATATTAGACCCAAAGACACTCCAGCCCCTCTCTGTCGTGCTCAGGGTACTACTTCAACAAATAGCACGCAAAAACGACAGTCGATGTCGGGTGTTGGAAGCCGTAGAACTTTAGCATTGTTCGATGGTCGAGATCGCCTCCGCCCCATGTCTCCAAACGCGCGGTCTCAAGAAGCACCTGTAATTCCAGATCTTTTCGAATTACCGGAAGTCCCATCACTCTCATCTTTACCTGGTATGGCCCCTGCCCTTTCGTCAACGACCACCATGGCATCATTGGTGTCTGGTGGCACTTCCCAATCGCGCACAGGACCAGCGAAAGGACGCCGAAACTCGCTGTCGCGCAATGACCTTAGCATGACGTTGGATAAAATGGCTCTTGGAGGACGATTGGAATCAGATATCACTCTCACACCTATCGAACATGGAAGGATGAAGGCTGCATACTGGATGGAAAGCCTAGTAACCCATTCAATAGGAAAGGAAGAGTATGTCTTGTTCTTGTTCGCAATTAATAATTTTGTTCTAAGACACCAATTCTTACAGTGCACAATCATGGCGCAGTATATCGGCTTCTATATTCGACAATCGCTGGGATGGCCAACGCGCTCGCTGTTTGTTGTCTATCTGCCTTCCTGCCAGCCAATCTCTGCTTGTATTCTCATTGTCGCAGAAAGAAGACAGGACCATGGAAGTGTTGCTTCAGAAAGAAACGCCTGCCTGTGCCGCTACTTCGCTTCGCGCGACTCGGAAGAATGTCTGGGATTTGCTAGTTGTCAAGCCTTTAGGAGAGCTATCCCTTCTGACCCACGGTTTATGTGAGCTGCCTATGGTAGTTAGGCATACCTCTGAACTTGATACCACCCAAATGGATGTCGACCAATCGCTTTTTTCAGAGCCTGAAGACCATGGAACCATTGTTTCCGTACAGGAAGCGCAGTGGGGAACAACTATCGTAACTTATAAAGATGGATGGAAGTCACGTATCGTCCTTGACATATATGCCCAGGATGTCCTAGTAACCGAATGTTTTCAATTGCTTGCGCTCATCCTTCCTGCCGACGTTAGCTTTGATTTTCACCGCGCTTTCTTGGAGAATTGGTCAGCACAGTGGTGGTCAACTGCAGAGAATGTGGAGTTTGGATGTTTTACTAGCGCACTTTATGCAATATTCGGGCTTGGAGTTGAAGATGTGTTTGTGCCTGCAAATCCCTGGCTTCAACTTGCACAAACATCGTCGCACGCTCGGTTCCGTGAAGATCCAGCCTTGAGGTTTCTACGTACCCCGCCTTCCCTTCCTATACCTCGTCCAGTCCATACCGTGAATTCACCTCACCCTTTGCTTTGCCCGTTATTATACGGACTACATATGCTCGGTGAACATCTTCGGCTGTTAATTCATCGTCATAGCGATCTTTTGAGATTTACACCTGTCCTTTGTCGGATAGCTTTGGCCATCCGCCCAGAGTGGGCCGACTATTGGAAACGTTTGGTTCCTGATGCAATCTCAGCCTGGCCTTCTCCTATTACCTCTCGTATGTTCTAATTTTCATTGCACTATTCTGCGATTTCACCGGATATCACACAGAACATGAACACCTCGACGACCGAATTCCAGTGTGGCCGCCAGATATATCGGCTATTTTGTATGGACGCATCAGTACTCCTGATTGGAAGGTGCCATGGCATGACCTTCAGCATATAGTCACGCGATTTCAGATTACTCCATCCTTGGAATATGGTGTCTGCGATCCACTTCACCAATTACACGAATTAAGTCTTTTGTTCAACACTCTTTCCGATTCAAAGGTTCGAGAAAGTCAGAAGAGGGCTGAGAACGTGATCTACAAGATGGTTACTCAAAATACTGCCGATCTACTTTATTTGCTGCCCCTAGGTATCTCAGCGCCGTTACGAGAAGCTGCACGCACTTGTCAGCTTGCGCCGCCTGGAAACTGGCCTTTGGAAGCCTATCGTGCTATTGGTCGTAATGATCTTGCTGCTTCTGCCACTCAGAATCCAGATATCCTCTTCAGTGACGGTTATAGATCGAGAAAAGACTTTATTGTCAGTCCACAGAAATCTTTCTTCAGGTAAATTGAACTGAATTACCGATGTTTATTCTAGAATCCACTCAAGCCTCGGGAAACGATTGGAGAAATAACTGCCGAATCTCGCGCGTTGGCTGGAGGCGAAATCGATGCAGTTTCCGGGGTGGATCTCAACCTCAAGGAATTCACCGATGTTCGCTTTGGACAAGATCGAAGACTAGAAGAAGTGGGTCGTATGCTATGTTCTTCAACTATTCCGTCCATCAAGAGTTTAGATCGTCCGGAACTGAGGTGGGCAAGTTCGATGTCGTTTCTCAAACATAACGTAAACCGTTCTTTTCCAGTGAGCACGATCAAACCAAAGAGCATCAGAATCAGGCAATGCGCGTCGCGGAACGGACGTTTGCCCTCCCGTATGGCCGAGCCATGTTCACGTTTGGCTCTGTACCGCTTGTGACAAGAGAGGCCTATATAATTCCCAAGATCGAGTACACAGTCCGAGTTCAGCCATTGAACATCCTTATCACACCCGAGGTTGGCAAAGTGTCGCCAGAATCCGTATCCTGGGGTGAATTCCACAATGGAGCTGCAGCTGGATTGCGAGTCTCTCCAACTGCGATGGGTGTGGAAAGTTCATGGATCGCTTTCAACAAACCGTCTGAATTGTCACCCGAACATGCTGGATTCCTCCTCGGACTTGGGCTTACTGGCCATCTGAAAGAAATGCTGACATGGCACACTTTTGCTTACTTGACGCCCAAACACGATCTCACATCCATCGGCGTTCTACTTGGCTTGTCAGCAGCTAATGTTGGCAGTGGAAACCAGCATGTCACAAAGCTGCTTGCGGTCCATACACCCGCCCTTCTTCCTACACCTACGGTAGACCTCAACGTTTCTCTCGTTACTCAAGCTGCTGGGCTGTCTGGTGTGGGTCTTTTATACCTCGGTACAAAGAATCGACGAATGGCTGAAGTGTGCCTCAATCAAATTAGTCGACGAGATCTTGTTCAACCGGACTTGAGCAATGAGCATCGCGAAGCGTACACCTATGCCAGCGCTCTCGCATTTGGAATGATCGTCCTTGGCAAAGGAACGACAATCCCTGCAGATTTAGGGCTTTTAAAGCGACTTAGTATCCTCATCCATGGTGACGCGAGCAGGGTGCTGGGAAATCGGGCATCTAACCCGTTCGATATCAATTTGACGTCTCCTGCAGCCTCCATCGCCCTTGGGCTGATGTATCTGCGGACGGGCCGTAAAGATATCGCCGATATATTGACAATACCCGACACGGTGCTCGCCCTCAACGCTATCCAACCCACGTTTTTGCTTATTCGGACCATCGCAAGATCACTCATTCTTTGGGATTCTATCACTCCAAATAACGAATGGCTGATGCACCAAGTGCCGCAAGCAATCCGAGAGGCTCGATCGAAAACTGGAAAACCGATAGATGATTCTATGGAGCTGGCTTACTACAACATATTAGCCGGATGTTGTTTCGTTATTGGCCTGAAATACGCCGGTACGGCACGTCAAGAAGCTTATCAGTTGATTGTGAGGCACTTTGACATGTTCTCGAGAATGGCATATACAAATGGCAAGTCTGCTTAAATCCTTATCTGGTGTACATGACACTTATCTGTCATAATCTCGATAGGACCTGCTTTCGATCACAAGATTAAACGTTCAGCAGTACGAGATGGACTGAACCTGATCTCTATCTCACTTTGTATGGTCATGGCTGGGACTGGCGAAATCACCTGTCTGCGGCGGTTGCGGTATGCCTATGGGATGTCCCAGCAAATGATGTATCATCAGGGATTCAAATACGGTGTCCATATCTCAACACATATGTCCTTTGGGTTGCTGTTCCTCGGCGGCGGACGTTATACTTTAGGCACCTCCGATGCTGCGATAGCCTGCATGGTGACAGCCTTCTTCCCCCGATTCCATCACGTTTCTTCGGACAACAAAAGTTTCTTGCAGGCCCTCCGTCACTTATGGGTTCTAGCTGTCGAGCCTAGATGTCTGATCGCGCGCGACGTGGATACTAACGAAATTGTGTACTTGCCTGTGAAGATTACCATGAATGGAGTAGATGATATTGGCACGACACAGCTCATCTCGCCGACGTTGATTCCCGACATGGATAAGCTCGTTTCGATTCGTGTGGATACTCCACGTTATTGGCCGTTTTATCTTGATACAGCTGCTCATCCTCGACATAAAGAAGCCTTATTACGGAGCCAGACTTTGTACGTGAAACGACGAACAGCGTTTTTAAGCTACACTGAGGACCCGAGGGGGAGTCGAAGTCTTTTCGTTCGCTCTGGATCATCTTCTGGAGACTCTGCTACTTTAGATTTCCCGCAGCTTACGGACACTAAAACGCATCCGGCTGGGGATCTTTCCGAGTTCATCACTTCGTTTTCAAATAATGTTCTCTTTCTGGCATTCGCGGACCATTTTGCTCGTTCGGAGGGAGAAACACCAGAAGAGAAACTCTTCCATACCTACTGTCATGCTGCACTGCTAGACAGCATTTTGCAAGACAAACCCCAGACGCTGCAGTCACACCTAACCCTTTACAAATATCGCAACATGTCTCCCAAATCACGATATTTCCATTTGCAACTGCAGGATCTCCGGTTTACTGCTGATTTCTACTCTAAAGTGTATGAAAGGAGGTTTAGTGGACGGACCGAGAATAACCCACGACCACCTTTGATCAGGGATACGACAGTACTAGGGGCTTTGCATGCATTAGATCGACGGCTTGATGCGGTGCGTACCCATCCGAACTTCATGGACTATCTAGGCGGATATGCACGTGGAGACCATTTGCCGGAGACAAAGATCAGAGAGGGTGGTGTTGACATAGAGTTAAAGGAAGAAGGCCTAGACAGGGAGCTGAACCGGTATCTTGCTTGGTACCTCTTGAGGAATGGGGTTCCTGTATCGACGCTCCTGGTGGTCCTACGTGGGCTGGCGAGGGATGCACATGCACAATGCCTTGGAGTGTCTCCGCCAGAGGGTACTTTAGATAGCCAAATGTTGGATGTGGGTATCAAAGAGGTGCTGCACGCGACTGGGACGAGGATGACGGCTGCTCTTGGGTCAGGTTGGAGTGTTAGGTCGTTAAATGAGATTATTGAGGCATGGAAAATCGTTTGAGGATGAAAAAAAAGAAAAGAAAAAAATAAAATTTCCTGTAGCTTTAAAATCATTTGTATATTATCCATCCAATCTCAACTGCGAACTGTAAAGGAAACAAGGAGAGATTGAACATAATAACAAGAGCCGCCATTGCTGTTATAGCTTCAGTTCCACGAGGACAAAACAAAAAAAAAGAGTCGTCGCACCTAAAAACAACCTCAGGCATGCATAAACTCTGTCATCCTGGAACCAACAACTTTATAGCCCCTCGGCGCCTTCCTCTGCTGTCTCTGCTCCTGCTTTGTGAGTACCAAATGCCTAGGGACATTTTCCACCTCGACCAACTCTTTCACTTTCAATATCTTCCCAGCCACCTCTGGTGAATGTGGGAAATACACGGTTTGGAATCGTCGATGAATACCGAGAGCTTTTAGTGTTCCTTTGATTTTATCTCCCAATGAGATGGCTGACCGTCGAAGTGTGATTTTGAAGTGGGTATTTGGAGATGAGGCAGTGTCTTCGAAACGGGTAGTTTTTGTTGAGCTGGTACCCGTTCTTGTTGTTGTTGTCGTCGTTGTCAGAGCCCGAGCCACATTGAATCGCGACGTTGGCCTCATATAGAGACTGAGTTGACTCCGGCAGGACATTACAGATGCCATTTGCAGTGAAGGTAATAGTAAAGGTGACCTCGGCAATCGGATCAATTGAAGCTCAGCCTTACTTATGTAACGTCCAGTGATTTCTGTAATTATTTACGAGCCCATTCTTTGTTCATTCTGCTTTTATTTCATCCTGGTTGGAATATGACAAGAGATCGACGAGTAGTGTGAGATGCCTGCGATAAGTAAGGGACACAGCGTACAGGACAGAACTAGAAGAGGGGGAAAAAACAGACAGTGGATGGAGAGGGCCTCGTGGGGGAGGAGTCGTGGCGCAAGAGAAAAAATATAAGATGTAGTATGTAAGAGCTAATGGACAAAAAATGGCGTGTACAGACTGTGACGACGGTGCGCTGGGCCTAAGGGCTGTTGGAGACGTTAATGAATGCAGCAGAGAATCGGTCGCCGTATATCACGTGCCGAGAACAGCGAAAAAACTCACAGAGTCATTAAGAGCCTTTTGGGGCCTCCTTAAAAGAGATGGCCTGTTGTTGCACAAGTCAGAGGAGTAAAGGAGGTGGAAGATGAGACCTACCTGCTCCTCGCCCATAGCACTGATAATGGTGACCAAAAGATCTTTTCCTTCGTCGAAGCCAGCTTGGATATCCTTTCCAAGATCTGCATCAGGGACCTTGACATCGTCTTTGGCGGTGCCGTCGTTAGTCATGAGGTTAAGGAAGCCATCATCAATGTTGACCTAAAAAAGTATGGCATGTGAATCGAATGCGTAGAAGCAAGGTACCGAAAAGGAATTCATGTGCATGTGACTGACAAGTTGGTATTCATTACGTTGGACATTGGGAACGTCCATGTTGTGGGTGGAAGGACAGATATCTTCCTGTAGATGAGGATGATGATGAATAGATGGATATGATGGGTGTGTGTGATGTGGACTGACCAACTTCTTTCCAGTGAAGATCTAAGCGTGATGATGGGTTTTAAATAGAGGGTCCGGGTTATTAGCAAGAGAAGTGAACATACATCGATGGCCACAAGATGAACTTTAGCATGACCGTGTTTGCCGGTCTTGGAGGTCGACATGTCGACGATCTTGCAAGGACGACCTGAGAAAAGATGGTGAATTTGAGAAAGATGGATAAATGAAATGGAGAGCAGACCCTTGATGCAAACGTGACCGTTCTTGCGGAGGGCAGAGCATTGCATGGGAAAGGTCAAAGAGGCACCCGAGCCCGCCTACCATTTGTGAGAGATGATGTGTATACGATAAGGGTAAAGAACTGACCGCCTCAAAGGTATGATTGTGGCTCTCATCGTCGGACATTTTTTTTTGTGGGAAATTTAAAGGGGGGAAGACTTGTCTGTCTATTAGAGGATGAGAAGGAGAAGAAAGATGAGAAAAGATTTAATCCACCAAATTTTTCACGCACAGCCTTTTCAATCTCCGCTTATCATGTAAGCACGAGATCTCCCCCCCCTCCTTTGGAGTAACCACCTCACCATCCATGCATCCGTTTACTACAAATCCTACTTGTCCAAACTGCTTAAAGCTAGTCTATGCAGCAGAACAGGTTTAAACAATATTCCTTGCATTTTTTTTCAATTTAACTTATCATCTCTTAGATTATGGGTCCAGGTCGCAAGGTACGATATCATCCCAATTCATTCTTTCTCATACTTATCTCTCTTGTGCAAGCTATATCACAAGGTCAGCAGATATTCTTACAACTATACCGTATCCAATATTGTCACCATCTATTAGCCTTGTCTATCATGTACCACATGTAAAAAGAGACTCGAAACATCCACACTTCTCGAACACGACTTGGAGGTCCGTTCATTGAATTTCTCTATCTAACCCTTTTTGCTTAAAATAAAATCACAGCCATACTGGTTTGAACTTTCATTCTTAACTAACCCACCATCTCACATTATAATCAATAGTAAACCATGTCATCTCAAGAACTTTGGCACACGCGATTTGCGTCATGCCAATCTTCCTAATGCGGCCCCACCTAACAACATCGACCGCTCACAGACGTCATCACCTGTATCCTCTCCCACCAAGAATGTATTCTCACCTCAGGCTTTGTTACGTCCTTTGAGCACGGGAGGAACTCCCCTTCCTCGACTAAGACCTAATAGATCACTCGCTACAAGCCCCATTTCTCCCACGTTCCTCCGTGGGTCCAGTCCGACATCGCCTGCATTCCAGCTTCCCTTGTTTAGTACGCCCACCGGAAGTGAGAGTAACCCAAGTACGACGCCTGTCAATGATAATACGATCCGTGAAGAAGAGGAAAAAGAGCTGCACGATGTGCCTATGGCCGGTAATGATGATCCACTTGAACAAGAGGAAGATCGCGATTTTGTTTCTGAATCAAGTACTTTATCTTATCCTTCTAATACTGGACGACCTGGGATTGGCACTATCCCACGAACCATTCCTCTCTACCTTAACAACGGAAGTGGATCGCGGACGGGGTATAAACATTATACTTCCCATAGTGTCGGTTCCGTTCCTTCCAATTACTCTCCTATTAAAGGAGAAGGAGAGCAGGTTGAGGATGATCTAGTCACTAAGAGCTTTTCAGAATCCGTACCACGCACCGCACTAGATCGAAACCTTGGAACGTATGGTAACTTCACTCCGTTGAAGCAAACATCGACTGGGACAAGATATGGTGTTGCATTGACGGGTGGAGTCGGGGTTCATATGACGGGATCGGCAAGTCCTAGTCCTAGGAAATGGGGCGCTGGTACGCCTGTATGTCCGAGATGTATGAAGAATGTATATTTTGCTGAACAGGTGAGTTTGTATCTCCCTTTTCTTTTTGTTGGGTCCCCAATTTTTTTACACAGGTCAAGGCCGTTGGCAAAACGTTCCATAAGACTTGCCTGAGATGTGTGGAATGTGGTACTTCTGTGCATTCGAATAAGTTGCTGGATCACGACGGAGATCCGTTCTGTGTGAGATGTCATAACAAGGTATTCCATCTGCTTCACCCCTCAAGACTAATGCTCATTGTTCCAAAAAAGCTTTATGGACCTCAGGGGAATGGATATGCATTACTTGGGAAGGCGGGCGGCTAGGCTTCCCAAGACCGTTTGTGTGCTATTTACTTGTCGAATAATTTCGATGGCTGGTTATTTTATTCTCAGGACTTAATTTTACTCATGATTTATACAGCTGATGTTTTTAAGTAACGAAATTACGACTAGGAATGATTCATACTGCGAAAATGAGTAAACACAAGTTAAGATAAAGTCATAAGTGAATGACAACCACTTCATTCCCTACTTTCCATTCCGCCTCGGCACCATCCACGTCGAAATCCCGTTGTCGTTTAAGCTGAAGAGTACGTGATGTTTCTTGGTCTTTACGTGTTTCTTGGAAATCGGATAGTGGCTTTTGAGGTAGTAGTGCTGCGTTGATGGAAGAGCTGATGCGTGAAACGATTTCGGCGTCTGAAGGTGCCAGGTCGATGTCGAGGGTTCGTCGAGTGGGGATAGAGAGTGTGAGACGACGCGGTTCAATCTCGAGGGAGGAGGATTGGACGATGGCGCGTGTCTGATTAGCAAAAGAGACTTGTAGGAGGGTAAGGATGAGGATAAAAGGACAAGACTTACGAGTCCTGGGACGTTGACTTCTATTCGAAGACGTCCAGAATCTTCTTTCGTCCAAGACCAGTCGAGATGAGCGTTTGGAATGATGTTTTGGGGTGCAAGGGGTTTGGATATGGCGGATGAAGAATTCTTCATGATACCCCGTAAACCTGGTAAAGAACTTGAAGATGTTCTTGATGATTTGGGTACGGTAGAGGTAGTGTCGTTAATTCGATTCGCCTTGGATATTTCTTGAATGAGAGGTGGTTTTCCATTAGTGGCCGACGTGGGCTTTCCAATCCCTATGTCTAGAATTGAAGTGGATGACGGCGATGTGGATGTCGCAGCCCCGGTGAAAGTAGCCATGGTGGATGCAGGGAGGTGGACAGACCGAGGGAGAAGCTTGCCTTTACTTGCAATATTCGGTGTACCGATTTCGCGTGATAGTGTCAATCTTGTTTGAAATTCGATACGCTGTAATGCGAGTTCTGGGTTATTCCAACGAACGAATCAACGGGTTGACAAGCAGATGGATAAAAGAAAGACGGACCTACGATGAATAGTTTGAAATCTGGATCACGAAGTGTTCGTGATTTTACAGTTGTGTTGTAGATGCAGTCAAACACGATAGATGGGTTGCCAGCTTTCCAATAAAGGTAAGCGAATACGAAAAAGAAAAAAAAGACTACACACACCTTTATCTGTATTTTGTCTCGCATTAGACACGATTACGGGAACATACCACACAGAGGGATGCTTCTCATCGACATCTTCACCTTCCATAGCGCGTTTTATAGCATCTTCGTTTCCTTCTGGAGGTGGTGGTACATGTGGATCCCATGCTATATTGATGAAGACTTTTAGACCTTTTGGAACGGGGATAGGACCTGGAGTTGGTTCGAGTGATTTGGGAGGAAGTGGTAGTGATGGTGGTGGTGGAAGAACTGCGGTGGTCAGAGACGACGATTTTATGCAGAAACCGGCTTTTGGTGCCAGGTCGATGCGGACAGTAGAAGACATCTCTCAATGCACGTGATCAATACTCCTCTGCTTTTTCGTATGCTTTACATACCAATGCTCCGACGCAGATTACCGCGTCCATCCAGATTATTCCATACTTCTCTCAACGAGGTCTTCAAACCTTCCGAAATAGAACGACCAGAAGATGAAGTAGATGTATGTATTGTTGGTGGTGGACCCGCCGGATTGAGTGCTGCTATTCGATTGAAGCAACTGGAGAAAGAACTTAGAGTGGTTGTGTTGGAGAAAGGTAGTGAAATCGGTATGTGTCTGTCCTTACCCAACAAAGCAGAATGTTGAACATCTACTTTAGGCTCGCATATCGTCTCTGGAGCCGTGATAGAACCACGCGCATTAGACGAACTGCTTCCTTCCTGGTCCTCCCTACCAAACCACCCTTTAACTCAACCAGCCACTTCCTCTCGCATGTTCTACCTCACTCCCAACTACGCCGTCCCCATCCCCCACCCCCCACAAATGGGAAACAAAGGAAATTACGTCGTCTCGCTAAGCCAATTCACTACATGGTTAGGAAATATCGCACAAGATGAATTTGGCGTAGAAGTCTATCCTGGTTTCGCAGGCGCAGGTTTGTTAATGAGCGAACATGAAGATTCTCCAGATCCGTTCGACGACAGAAAGAAAGTGAAGAGTGTTAGAGGGATCATCACAAACGAAGTCGGTCTATCCAAAACTTATCGCAAAAAATCAACATTCGAACCAGGAATGATATTTCGCTCCAAAGTCACCTTGTTCGCCGAAGGTGCACACGGTTCCCTGTCCAAACAACTTTACTCCATCTACAACCTTCGCCGAGACGCCCAGCCACAAACATACGCTATTGGTTTAAAAGAAGTATGGAGAGTTGATCCGAAGGAACATAAACCTGGAGAGGTTGTCCATACGATGGGATGGCCTTTGGGTAAGGATACCTATGGTGGTGGGTGGGTTTATCATATGGATGGTGGATTGGTTAGTTTAGGATTGGTTGTTGGATTGGATTATAAGAATCCTTGGTTAAGTCCTTATCGTGAATTCCAAGTACGTCCTTCTTCTTCTCCTCCCTCCTCGTTTTTAAAAACTAATATATCCAACTTTCCAGCGAATGAAACACCACCCCTACTTCCGATCCCTCCTCTCCTCCCCCACCTCATCCCGTCTCTCCTACGCCGCTCGGGTCTTAAATGAAGGAGGTCTCCAATCCGTTCCTACTAAACTTCATTTCCCAGGTGGCGCGATTATAGGTTGTTCAGCTGGGTTTGTGAATGTTGGGAAGATAAAAGGAACTCATAATGCTATGAAGAGTGGGATGTTGGCTGCTGAAGCTGCTTGGGAAGCTGTTTATCCTTCTTCTTCAAGTTCTTCTTCAATTCTATCAACATCAGCTCCAAACCTATCATCATACACAACATCCCTTTTCAACTCCTGGATCCGCTCAGACCTCTACGAAATCCGTAACTTGAGACCCTCATTCAATACCCGGTTTGGGATATGGGGTGGGATGCTTTATTCAGGTATTGATAGTTTGTTTCTGAAAGGAAGGGTTCCTTGGACTTTTAAACATCAAAATAGATCGGATGTAAGCATATATACTCTCTCTTCTCACACATTCGCCTTGTTGACGTTTTCTACTTTCGCCCCAGCACCCACACTCCTCCCTCTCCCACGACGCGTCCGCCACTCACCTCTCGTCATCTCATAAGCCAATAAATTACCCACCATATGAACCACCTCTATCCACAGATCTATTAACTAGCGTATCATTGACAGGTACGAATCATGGGGAAGATCAACCTGTACATTTGAGAGTTGTTGGTATGGAGAGGTATTTGGAGGGAGTTATGGAAGGGAGAGGGGAGAATGTGGCGATTGGCGTCGGTGTTGAGGCTGTTAGGAATATGGCCGCAGCTGAGGCTACTAGTGCAGAGGATAAAGATAGAGGGACAGACCTAGTTGAAGGGGCAGTTCAAGACGAAATCAAAAGACGACAAAATCACGTTCATATCAACGTAAATGAATACGCTGGATTGTTGGGTCGAGCATGTCCTGCTGGGGTTTATGAGTATGTTCTCGATGAATCTGATTCTGGTGGTGGGAAAGAGGGGGAAGGGGAAGGTTGCGGGGGACACAAACTGGTTATTAATTCACAAGTGTGTTTGGCGGCTTGTTGTCTTCTTTTGTTTGTTTTCTTGTCTACTCACGTTCACCTTGTGATGTCCAGAACTGCATTCACTGCAAATTATGTGATATCAAAGTACCAAGTCAAGACATAACATGGACAGTTCCGGAAGGAGGTGGTGGACCCAAGTATAGTGAGTAACGCGTTTCTTTTTCTCCATGTGCGCTGTCTCATTGATCTATTTTTTTGTTCGTCGTAACTAGATAATACCTGATTGCATATGCATGAACGCCCGAGCGTCATGTAAAAGTAGAGATTAGTTGGTTATTGGGTATTTGGCCGTTTCAATTCGAAGCAATAAACAATTACATCTTTATAATACACGGTCGTGACTCGTTCGGATCTTAGGTCGCTTCGATGTATGGCAAGGTCTGGAGACAGGCCCAGCCGACGGGTAACTTTGGCGTATATAATACCGCAAAAATCAGAAAAGAAAAAACACATCAAAAAGACCTCAACGATATCTGAGGTTCCACAACATGTCCAGCTCCTCGTGGTAGGTTGTTGGATAAGAGCAGGTGCTTTTTTATTACGTTCCGGGAGTTCGAAATTCTTGATTTTCTCCCCCCATTTTTGCCATTGGGTGAAGTTATTAGAGCACCAACTAGAAAACATCGTTTTCTTGTAATTCGAGATGTGACAGAGTGTGATCAATTTCGGGCTCCGCCTTGGAGCACAGGAACAGACGTACCGGCTTTGCCAGACTGCGGGATCCAAAAATTTGATGTGACTACTTGGAATTTTGGACACTCGACCTCGGGAAAGCTCCGCTGTTCCCCGTCCTTTATAAGCACAAAAATAAAGTGAATATTCGGATACTAGAGACACAGATTCATCAGTATGCGAGATTTGAGTAGCAGGAGACTCCTGGTTGTTGAGTTTGTTCTCATTTCGTTTCAAATTCCTGATCTGGCATGTTCCTGATGTGACACCGGAATCTAACTGCCGAGCATCGGCGTCACACATGTGGACACGACACTAATCAACCACATTAATACATATTATACTCATCCTATATTGTACATACTTACATATAGTTTTCGTAGCTTGATTTCTGCTAATCTAATGCTGTCCTATACTTGCCTTGAAGCTCATGCCAGGATGTGCCAGGGCGGAGATCAAATATTTACCGTTTTTGGACCGTGATATTCTGTGACTGGGCGAAAGGTAGGTCCGGCCGATGTGTGGGGTCATGATTAAGGCTCCAACCGTTTAGTTTTCGTTTAAGATTTTGGGCAAACTAAACGAAAACGGTAACAAACATTTTACAAACCGTTTGTAACCGTTTGTAAATGGTTAGGTAGGGAGGGTCGAAAATCCGTGA
>Ga0193743_1001069_pt1 | contig 20933 bp, 26 predicted proteins | sample L2c2metaG_FD_143038 | JGI IMG/M metagenome (GOLD analysis project Ga0193743, IMG submission 143038) | Soil microbial communities from a riparian zone of the East river system, Colorado, United States - L2c2 | ecosystem: Environmental > Terrestrial > Soil > Riparian zone | place: USA: East River... | reverse complement strand
GTTCATCGGCCCGAAGCAGTTGAACAAGCCCTCGCCCCAGACCAGCATCCGCTCTCGACCCTTCTCGGGCAGTCCGACCAGGTTCGACACCACGGTCACCGGAAGGTGATTCGCCAAATCGGTCGCGGCGTCGAAAGTGCCAGCGGTGACGAGCTTCTCGACCACACGGTCGGCCTCTGCCGTGATTTCCCTTCGCACCGATCGCAGTGCCCTGGGGGACAGCGGACGCACGAGCACGTTTTCGCAACGCGTCGTGCTCGGCTCCGTCGCTGCACAAGGTGTTGCCGCGCAGCACCTGGTTCATCTGGTCGTTCATCATCACCCCGTTGCGCGACGGGAAGGACTCCCAGTCCGTAAGCGCCCGCCGAACCGAGTCGTACCGGGTCAGGGCGAACATCTCGTACTTGGGCAGCCACACGGCGGGACCGGCATCGCGCATCTGCTGGTACCCCGGCCACGGTTCCAGCAACGCCTCGTCGGTGTAGGGATCATGATCCGACCATGGAACTGCGCGGATCACATCGCTTCTTCGCATCCGGGTTCCACCGTCAGCACGGCCCGCCGCAATGCCATCTTCAGGTTCATAGTCGCGAGACTAGGCAGTTAGAAGGCGGTGTTCCTCCGCCAACGCGTCGGTCCGCGTTATTTGGCTAATGATTTGCGTTCGTCGGAGCGGGCCCGTCGAGCCTGACGTGATGGGGATCGATCGGTGATCCGGATTCATCGACGAATGACACGCTGACGGGTCTGCCGGAGTTGCGTTCGCAGCGCGCGGTGGCCGGTCCGCCCGGGTCTCTGTACACATGCTTTTCCAGAACCCCGGCCGCGACCAACTTGTCCAGCCGGACGGTCAAGACGTTGGTGGCCACACCCAATTGCGTGCAGCAACGTCGAGTACAGCCTTGGCACATGGATCGGAAAACCATCGCGCACCACGACGAACTAGCCACCGTGTGGGCGCACGCGACACGAGGACGGTCTTCGCGCTGCTCAGCGCTAGGAAACATGTGTTCACACCCAGGTACGGCAGGCTATCCGACGGGCTATTGGGATTCGCCGTAGATGCTGGTCAGCCAGATGTGCGCGAGGGTGTCGACGATTCGGTCGTACGGAACCGACGACGATTCACCGGCGAAGGCGGCGAACATCGTCCGCTCGTTCATGAGGTTCAGGGAGATGGCGAGGTCCTGCGCAGGAATCGTGTCCGGTGCGGCGCCCTTGTCCCGCTCTGCCTGGATCGACGTGGTCGTGTAGTCGATCCACTTCTGCATGAACGTCGTCCACGCCGTGTGCACGTCGGGATTGCCTGCCCGCGCTGCGGCGCCCGCGAGCGTCACCGCGCGATGCGCACCGAAGGTGTCGAACAGCGCGTTGATCGCTCGCCAAACCCCAGCGGGGTCGACGCGCGCGTCGACCGTGCCGCCCAGCGCCGCGTCGGCCAACCGATCCGCCTCGGCGATCACCCGGTCCATCAACGCGAGCAGCACGGCGTCCTTGGACGGGAAGTAGAAGTAGAACGTCGGCCGAGACAGACCAGCGCCCTTGGCGAGGTCGTCGACGGAGATGTCGGCGAAGTCCTCGTTCTCCAGCAGCCTCTCGGCGGTCGCGAGAATCGCCGCCTCGCGGTCGTCACCGGACGGGCGCCTGGAACGACGACCGCGGCCGGTTCGGGCCGGGCTGGTGGTTGTCACGGCGGTTACTTTACTGCATGTCGAATTTCTCAACACACTGTTGACCTATTCAACACGGTGTTGATAGCGTGTCACCATGACCGAACACCTCGATGTCCTGATCGTCGGCGCAGGCATCTCCGGCATCAGCGCCGCCTGGCATCTACAGGATCGTTGCCCTTCGAAGACCTACGCGATCCTCGAACGCCGGGAGAACATGGGCGGCACCTGGGATCTGTTCAAGTACCCGGGCATCCGCTCGGACTCCGACATGTTCACCCTCGGCTTTCGGTTCAAGCCGTGGACATCCGCCACGGCGATCGCCGGCGGTCCGTCGATCCTGGAGTACATCAAGGAAGCTGCATCCGAGAACGGCATCGACAAGAACATCCGCTACAACCACAAGGTCGTGTCCGCCGACTGGTCGGATGCCGACAATCGGTGGACCGTCACCGTTGACCGCAACGGCGAGGAAGGCAAGATCACCTGCTCGTTCCTGTTCGCCTGCAGTGGCTACTACAACTACGACGAGGGTTACTCGCCCAAGTTCGAGGGCTCCGAAGACTTTGCTGGCACCATCGTGCACCCGCAGCACTGGCCAGAGGACCTCGAGTACGCCGGTAAGAAGATCGTCGTGATCGGCAGCGGTGCCACTGCGGTGACGCTGATCCCCGCGCTCATCCAGAACGGCGCCGGCCACGTCACCATGCTGCAGCGCTCGCCCACCTACATCGCGTCGCAACCCGAGGTCGACCCCATCGCCGCGAAGATCAACCAGTACCTCCCCGAGAAGACCGCCCATGTGCTGAACCGTTGGAGGTCAATCGCTTACACCACCGCCATGTATCAGGTCGCCCGGAAGTTCCCCAAGTACTTCAAGAAGGGGCTGCGCACCATGGCCGAGCGCCGGCTTCCCGAGGGGTTTGACTTCGACAAGCACTTCAGTCCGACCTACAAGCCGTGGGATCAGCGGTTGTGCATCGCCCCCAACGGCGATCTGTTCAAGGCCATCCGCAAGGGCACCGCCGACGTCGTCACCGACACGATCGAACGGTTCACCCCCGAGGGGATCAAGCTGTCGTCCGGCGAGGTACTCAAGGCCGACATCATCGTCACGGCAACGGGTCTCAACATGCAACTGCTCGGTGGCCTGGTGCCCACCATCAACGGCGAGCCGATCGACCTCACGTCGTTGATGACCTACAAGGGACTGATGTTCTCGGGCATCCCCAACTTCGCAATCACCTTCGGCTACACCAACGCGTCGTGGACGCTCAAGGCCGATCTGGTATCCGAGTTCGTCTGCCGCGTACTGAATTACATGGATGCCAACGGCTTCGACAACGTAGTCCCCGAACATCCGGGCGACAGTGTCGACGAGCTGCCATTCATGGACTTCACTCCCGGCTACTTCCAGCGTTCGATGCACCTCTTGCCGAAGTCCGGTTCGCGGGCGCCGTGGCGACTCAAGCAGAACTACCTGCTCGACCTGCGACTGATCCGCCAGGGCAAGGTCGACGACGAGGCGCTGCACTTCACCAAACACCGTGCGCCGGTGACGGTTTAGCCGCTGACGACCACTATTCCGTCCTCGTCGCAGTAGGCAACCTCGCCCGGGAGGAACATGACACCGCCGAAGGTGACCGCAACGTCGCGGTCACCTTCGCCGGTCTTGGTGCCCTTGCGGGGGTTGGTACCCAGTGCCTTGATCCCGATGCCGATGGTGCGCAGCGTCGACGCGTCGCGCACCGCACCGTTGACGATCAGCCCGGCCCAGCCGTTGTCCGCGGCCAACCCGGCTATCACGTCGCCGACCAGTGCGGTGTGCAGTGACCCGTCCCCGTCGATCACCAGCACGCCGCCGTCACCCGGTTCCGACAGCACGGACTTCAGCAGGGCGTTGTCCTCGAAGCAGCGCACCGTGGAGATCGGCCCGGCGAACATCGTCGTCGCACCGTAGTTCTGTAGTTGCAGGTCGCAGCTGCGGACGTCGGGGTAGATGTCGTCGACGAGATCGGCGGTGGCGCGCGGTTCGATGATCACGATTCGATGCTAGCCACCACGATGTCGCGGACGAACTGGGCCAAACCCGGCTCGACGTCGTCGTAATACCGGGTGAAGCGTTCGTCCGCGACGTACATCTCGACCAGACTGCGGTGCATGTCACCCCCGAAGTCGTAGAAGCGTTCGATCGAGGCGCGGTGCCGCGCCACCAGGTCTTCGGCGGCTGACGAGCCGGGTTGGACGCCGTCCCGCTTGGCCTGAGCCAGCGCGGCGAGCAGGGCGTCACCCTCGGCCTTGACGTCGATCCAGTCCTGCTTGGACATCCGCGAAACCCGTTGACGGGACTGCTTCCACGCGTCGGTCTCGCCCCAACGCCGTTCGGCCTCCTCTGCGTACTCACCGCCGAACGCGCTGGTGCCGAAGATCTCGACCTGCTCCTGCGCCGTCAACTGGATGCCGTCGCTGTGTGCGTTCATCAGTTCCTCCACTGCCTTGATCGTGTGGGTCAGCCGCTCGGCCTGATCGAGGAGCAGTTGATGCTGCCGGCGGAGGTGGGCGGGCACGTCGACGTCCGGGTCGTCGAGCAAGGTGCGGATCTCGTCGAGCGGCAGGCCCACGGCCCGGTAGACCAGCACCAGATGCAAGCGTTCGACGTCGGCGTCGGTGTACCCGCGGTAGCCCGCCGCCGTCCGCACGCTGGGCACCACCAGGCCGATGTGGTCGTAGTGGTGCAGCGTGCGGACCGAGATCCCGGTCAACTCGGCGATGATGCCGACGGTGTTGGCGTCCACACGAACGACTATGGACCCTGACGTCACGTCAGGGTCAAGTCGAATTCGTCAGTCTTCGGAGTTGCGGCGCGCCAGCAGAACCAAGAGGATCGCCAGGACGCCTGCCGCGATGGCCGCGGCCACCGGCAGTCGGGAGTGTTCGGGCCCGGGCGCGATGACCGGGATGGTCGCGGCGGCCACGGTCGACTTCGCTTGTGCGGCAGTCTCCTTGGCGGGACTGCTGGCCGGCCGCGAGCCGTTGGTGTCCGCGGGTGCGGGTGCGGGCTTTGGCGGCGGGTCGGCGGGAGCCTTCTTGGCGGGTGCCTTCTTCGCCGGTGCGGCCTTCTTGGCAGCCTTGGCTGGAGCCTTCTTCGCCGCGGCCTTCTTCGCCGCCTTCTTCGCGGGCGCCTTCTTCGCGGGTGGCGGCGGAGTCGGGTCCGGTGTCAACGGCGTCTCGGTGGGCTCGTCGTCCGGTCGACCCTGCTGGTCTGCCATCTGGCTGCTCCTTTGCAGTTCTGGTCCAAAGCGCGATCCGCGTGCGGTGTGGGGCCGGGCAGTGCACCCCATCATGCCAGTTGGGTTTTGGTCGCTACCCCGTGACCGCCAGCGCGGCGGCCAAGGTCAGTGCCACGGTCATGCCCGCCAACTCGATCCGGGACCGCAGGCGCGACACGTCGGCAGTGGCGCGGTGTGACCGGGCTGCGGGTAGCCACCAGCTGCGATTGCGCCAGGCGAGAACCGTCAGCGCTGCCGTCAGCACGATCTTGGCCGACAGCAACCGGCCGTACCCCGTCGTGACGAACTCGCCGGGGGAGTGCAGCCTCAGCGCCGTCGCCGCGACGCCGCACACCACCAGCGTCACCACGCACAACAGGGAGACCTGCGAGAAGCGTGGCAACACCCGGGCCCATTGCCCGCGATGCTCGACCACCAGGACAAGAGCGGCCAGGGCGCCGCACCACAACGCGGCGGCCAGTGCGTGCACGGCGACCGCCAGGCCGCCGCCAGGGCTTTCCGACAGGTGACCGACCAGGGTGCGTCCGGTCACGCCGACCGCCGCCGCGCCTGCCACCACGACGCCGACCGCCGGTTTCCACTCCCCACGGGACGCCACGAAGGCCACGACGCCCACCACGACGGCGGCCACCGCGCACATCAGCCCGGACCGCCCGGTGGTGGTCGCGACGGCGAATTCGACCGTGGTTCGCACGCCCACCCGCGCGGCGGACACCCCCGCCGCCTGTGCCGCGGTGACCACTAGCCGAACCACTTCGGCCACCGCCCACACCGCCGACGCGAGGATCAACGGTCCGGCGGCGCGCTGCGCGACCTCGCGGCGATACCGGTCGGTGTCGAACATCGGGACCACCGCGAGGCCGAGCGTGACCACCGCCGAGCAGTCGGCGACCGCCCGAATCAGCGTGGCGCTCAAGGAGTTCTGTGGGAACGCCAGAGCCCACGCCGACACCGCCGCCACGGCGACGACGGCGGCGCCGGCGGCCACGGTCCGCAGCCGCGTCACGGCCGCCGTCGTACCGCCCACCACGCGCCTGCCCCCACGATCGCGACGGCCACCGCCACGAACGGCCATACCGGGACGCCCCCGTCCTCGGATCCTGGCGCCGCCACCGGCGGCCCCGGTGTGCCGGTCCCGGCCTGGGTCAGTCGAAACGACCACGACCCCGACACCACGTGACCGTCCGCAGAGGTCACCCGGTAGTTCACCGTGTAGGTGCCCGCCGGTCCCAGCGGCCGCAGCGCGACGCTGGCCACGGCCCCCTGCACCTCGGCCGGGCCGGTGGACCACAGGTTGGCGTCGGGGCCCACCACCGTCATGGCCGCGAAGCTGGTCTGCAGTTGCTCGTTGAAGGTCGCGCTGACGCGTTCGGGTCCGTGACTGAGTGCAGCATCCGGCGCGGGATCGGCAGAGACGCGGGTCGCATGGGCGGAGGCCGTCCCGGCGCAGGCGAGCGCCAGGACGGCCAGGAGTGCTAGGACGGCCAACAACGGGGCGACGAACGCCGCTCCCTGGACCCTGCGGATCACGTCCGTCGCCGTCCGACGACGGCCACCACGACGCCCACCGCGGCCACGATCAGCGCACCGCCGGCCAGCCAGCGGGCCGTGTCGTCGGCGGTCTTGGGGGCTTCGGCGACGGGTTGCCCGGTCGGCGCCGCCGCCGCGGGTGCCTGCGGTGGCGGCATCTGGTGCTCGGGCGCCGGGTTTCCGGACAACTCGAGCAGCGGCGCGGGGTGCTCGGGTTCGCCGCCGCCCGGTAGCGGCGGCTGGTCCCAGCGGACCACCTCTCCGTCCGAGTAGGTCTGCGTCGCGGGGAAGCTGACCGACGGCTGGTTGGGCAGTGTCACCGAGATCCGGAACAACGCGAACTGGTCGGGCGATATCCCGACCGACGGCGCGGCCGACCAGGTCACCGACCGCACGGTGCCCGCAGCGACGTCCCGATCCAGACGGGTCGTCCAGCCGGGCATGACCTCGGCACTCGCCGAGGCCACGTTGGGCAGCGCAACGCTGAACTGTGTTGTCAAAGCACCTGTTTCGGATTCGCCGGGAACCCGGAACGTCAGCACCGCAGAGCTCCCCGGAGCGGCGTCGTCGGCATCGACGTGAACGTGAGCCCAGGCCGGCGCTGCGCCGGAGAGTAGGGCGATGGACATGGCCGCACCTGTGGTGGCGGTCGTGATGAGGGCGCGCGAGTACGCCCGGCGGATGGATCGCATTTCGAGTGGTTTCCTTGCCTGTGTGTCGGAATGAGGGGTGGTCGGTCAGCGAACGGCGCCGACCGGCGGCCCCCGATGCGACATCGAGGCAGCGAGTAGGAGCGCGGACCGCAGCGGCTGGTCGGCGTCCCTGAGTGCAGCCGGGGGCGCGGCGGTCACCGGGCCAGGCGGGGGCGGATCGGCGGCCCGCACCGCCCGTGAGACCGCGGTGCACAGGTATCCCGCCACGGCGATGAGAGCGGCGCCGCACGTGACCGCGGCCAGGTGGGCCGCGACCATCGCCGCGGCCGACGGGCTCGCGGCGTTCGCATGGTGGTGGCCCACGGTGCCCAGCAGGAGATGGCCGAGTACCTGGCCCGCCGCCATCAGCGCGAGCTGTACCCGGAACCGGTCGGCGCAGGAGATCGTCGCGGACAGCGCTCCGATGACGACGGCCAGCAGGAGAAGCTGGGCCGAGGTGGCGCCGGACGGGGTTCCGCCGCCGGCAGCGGCGTGCGCGGTGGTGGCCAGGGCGACGGTCAGTGAGCCGGCAGCCAGCCCCCGCAGTTGAATCGCGGGTGAGGCGGAGCCGGCCGGCATGTCGCTAAACCACGCCGAGGCGGGCCATCAGGTCGGCGTCGATGCCGTCCAGCTGCTTGGCGATCGCGGCGTGCGCCGCCTTGCGACGTGCTGTTGGCATGTTCTCGGCGGCGGTCACGGCGGCGGAGAGATCCTTCAGCCGGTCGTTGATCGCGCTGGTGAACTGCTTGGTCTCGGCGTCCTTGGGCTTCGACTCGGTGACCTGCCGCAGCGTCTGCTCGGCGCCGGCAATGCGTGCGGATAAAGTGCCACCGGCGCCCGAGAACTGCCCGAGCTGGCTGAGCGGAACGCCGAGTCGGTCGGCCTTGCGCTGATCGATGGTGCCCCTCGCAGCGATCGCGGCGCGGTAGACGACCGGCACCACGACCGGGGCCAGCAGGCGCGAGACCGTCAGGACCCGGCGAATTCGGGACGGGGACAGCAGCTTGCCTTCCTTGGCGGCCTTGAGGTGTGTCTCAGCAACCTTGAGTGCGGACTTGTCGCTGTCCCGTTGCGCCTTCAAGCCCGCCTTGATGGCGGCGGACTGGCGCCTGCCGTCGGCCTTGATCCGGCGGGCGTCGTTTCTGGCGGCGAGCTTGGCCTCCAGCTTGGCCTTCGCCTTGATGGCGCGGGCCTCGGCCCGTCGAGTTGCGCGACTCTTGCGCCGCGTGAACACGCCCATCCCGGCTGCCTCCCAGTCAATTCCGTCGAGATCCCGCGATTCTGGCTGCGCTGATGACGCCAACCCTATCGTCGGACCCTATCGTCGGACAGGCCGCGGGCGGGCTTCGCGTCCTTACGGAATAGAGACGTTCGGTCCACCAGCAAACAGTTGAGCATGTTTATGCGACAATCGTTGGACATCAAGAAGGCCGACCGATGATGCCGTGAGGGGTTGGTGACGACGTGGTTGCGCGTATTCGCATCGCCGCGGCTGCATGCGTGATGGCATCTGGGCTGCTCGTGGCCGGTACGGGCGCATCGCTGGCGCTTGCGGCCCCCGAGTCCGGCGACACCAGCGGTTCGCAGGACGGTAGCGCGCCGCCCGCGACCGGTGATCCCGAAGCGACCGCGACCTCGGGGGCGCCCGTCCCCTCGGCAGGGTCGACCGGTACGGGCGCTGCAGGCGGACAAACGAAGCCCAGCTCGCAGGTCGGGGACGGTCGCAATGGCCTCCCTGCGGGCGCGACCACAGGTTCCGGGACCGCGGAGGAGCCTGCGCCCCCGACCGATGTGGTGCCGATCACCCTGGTGACCGAACCTCCCAGCAAACCCGGCGAGCCGGAATCCACCTCTACCCCACAGACCGGATCGGCGTCTCCCAGCGAACAGGCGACGGGCGTAACGACGCGGGTGTCGGTCGACCCGAGCGTCGCCGCCTCGGCCGGGTCGGCGCTGGTGGCCGACGAGAATTCCACCGTAATCGATACCGAGCTGCCCCCCCCGCCGACCACTACCGAGACCGTCGGCCTGGGGTGGCCGTGGTCGTGGTGGAACTGGTACCCGCCACAGGCGACCGATGGCGGTGGCGGCGGTGGCGCCGTTCCGGTGTCGATCACCTGGCAGTCCCCGATCCCACCCTGGATGCAGGTCCCGCAGTTCCCGACCATTCCACGTGAGCTGGTACCCCGGTGGCCCGGCGTCTCCTTCGACCCGCTCGTCGACGCCGTCAACGGGGTCCTCACGGGGGTCAACAGCGTCGTCACGGGGCTGGCCACCGCGGCCTCCCAGCTTCCGTTCGCGCAGATCACGCTGCCCGTCGTGGTCTTCCCCGGCGGTACGGCGACCGGTGCAGGCGGTGGTGGGACGGTCATCACCGGTGGCCCAGGAGTCGCTCCGCGCCCAGGCATTCCTGCCGCGCCGTTGCCTCCGGTGACCCCGCACGGCGGCTCGTCGGCACCGCCACCACCCCCGCCGTCGGGGCAAAAGCAACAGCCGCCGGCGTTCAGCGCGGGCAATCAGGCGTCGGTCGCCCCGTCCTACCGGATGGGCTACATGGAGTACCTGCGGGCGGCCGGGCTCGGCCAGGTCGCGGCCGTGGCCGTACCCGGGTTCACCGGAATCCTGATCCTCACCGGTGCCGGAGGGTTGATCGGCTACCGCCAAGCAAGGGCCGGCAGCACCATGCGGACCGGGAACACGGCGCGCTTCATGGGTTGAGCGGTTCGTTGGTCCCACGGGGGCCAACACGTCATAGTGGACCCGTCGAGAGGGGGTTTTTATGCCTGCTAGCCGTCGCGTCACTCGCGCCGTCAACGAAGTGCTCGATCTCGCTCCCAGACGTGGCGAGGTCTCGCTCGCGCGTCTGGTCGACGCCGTGGCCGTGAACCGCGGTCGGCCCGTCGAACTCAAGATGGCGGATCTGCCGACGGGGGTGTGTGGCCAGTGGCGCCAATATGTCGACCGCGACGTCTTCCTGATCCAGAAGGGTCTGCCCGCAGGTGACCGCACGCTGGCCCACGAGCTAGGCCACCTGGTTCTGGGCCACGACGGCATCTCGGTCGTCGAGGCCGCCCGCGACACCACCGAGCTCGCCAGCTCGGACCTGATCGGGTACATGTTGAACCAGCGGACCGGTTGCATGGGTCCCAGCGGAGAGGATGCCGAGCAGGAGGCCGAGGACTTCGCCGCCCTGCTCATCTACCGACTCGGCCGCCTGCCGTCCGATCGCTCGTCGATAGTGCAGGTGCGGCTCGGAGAGGCGTTTGGTTGATCGTCTGGGTGATCGCCGGTCTTCTCGGATTGGCGACCGGCCTACGCATCGGCTGGGCACTGGTCAACAAGCAGTCTCTGGTCAGCGCAGCGATGATTCTTGCGCTGGGCAATCTCGGGCTGGTGGCTGCCCTGAACTGGCAGCCGCTGACGCTGCTGATCGACACCCTGTTGCGCTGGCCGAACGTGTCCACGGTGCTCAGCCAGGTGGCGCTGATCGCTTGTGCCGCAGGCAGTTGCGTGATGATTACGTCGGCGTCGTCGAGCCGCGGTCCCGCCACCATCCGGCGCATCGCGATCATCCAGTACGCCGTGGCGACGGTGATCGCCGGACTGACCCTGGTGGCCTTCTTCATCGCGCCACAGCAGCCCGAGATGGCGCCAGAGGAGTATCTGCGGCGCAACCTGGGCTCGGGGGGCACGTCGCTGTCGTGGCTTCTACCGTTGCTCTACGTGCTGCTGGCGTTGACGCTGGTGGCGTGGGCGGGGGCGCGCCACTCCAACCGCACCCGCCGGGGCAGGGCGCTGTTCGTCTTCACCGTCGGCATCGCGCTCATCGTGCTGGCGAGCGCCTTCTTCCTGCTGCGCGCGGCAGGCAACACCCGGTTCGTCGGAGTGGGGGCGGCGGCGACGCTCTTGGGCTGCGCGATGCTGGTCGTGGCCAGCGGCTCACTGCTTCCCAGCGTCGAGGACTGGTTCGGCGCAAGACGCGAGCTTCGGGTCATCCAGCCGCTTCTCGAGGAGTTGAACAACCGCCACCCCAACGTCGGGATCGGCGTGCGTCCGAGGGGACCTCTGCTGTTCCGCGTCGCCGAGCAGATGTCGCTCATCTCCGACGCGCTGTACCTGGAGGCCACCCGAACGCTCGAAGGTGAGGACGGTGATGGGTTCCTCGAGGACACCTCGGATCCGGCAGCGCTGTCGGTGTCACCGGAGGACCAGGCGCTGCGCATCGCGCAGTGGATTCTCGCAGGTCGGGGAGCTGACCGAGATACGGCAAACTCCCTTTTTCCCGGTCCTAATTGGCTACGTCAGCCATCGTCGTACTCCGATCGCGAGTGGATCCTCACGATCGCGGACCAGTATCGAACACTGGACCGCAGGGTCGACGTTGCCGCGGCCTGATCCGATCATCGATCGGGTTTCGCCGGCCGTCGCGACGTCGTTGCCCCCGGGCTAATCGTCGAGATGCTCCCTGCGGCGGAGCTCATCGGCCTTGTAGACCAGATCCTGCTTCGCCTCGGGGGACAGGCCGACGGTGCGCGCCGCAATACGGCGGATGCCCTCGTCGCGCATGTTGGCCAGCCAGGTCAATTCCTTGTCGAGCTTCTCGTAGTACTCGTCATCAGTGAAGTAGGCGGGCTTGATCCGGAAGAAGTTGGCAAGTGCGGCCATGGTGGTCACCGACGGATTCGTCCGGTTGCCTGAACGCAGCTGGGAGAGGTACGGGGCAGACATGGTGACGCCCTCGGCCTTGAGAGCGGCGATCACTTCAGCCGAAGTATGCGGACCACGTCCTGGCGGGTAGACGGTGTCAAACAGGCGGTTCAGCCTGGCGGCGAAGGTCATGCTCATCGATTAATCCTCCACTTAGCGATATGCGCGGTCATCTTTGCAGTGTATTTGCTGATCATCGTAGCGAGTGTTATGCCGACAGCCAAGTGCAAACCACCGAAAAGTCGACCCTACCCGTTCGCTCCACCCGCCGCCACGCCGTCTAGCAGGGGTTCTCCGGAAAAATCGCACGCTTCATGCACGACATAGTCAAGCAAATAATAACGCTGGAGATGATTTACCCAACCCGCAGGTCACCATGCCTCCGTCACAGCAGGCTCATAGTTCACTCCCGGCAACCGCCCATCTAGGTCGGACCTGCTGACATCGTCATTTGCTGACAAAACCAACGACCTCAGCGATTAGTAGCTGCGAGCCCGAACTTCGCGCACGTCGTCAAGCGGGGCGAATGACTCTCAGGTTCTCGTCATTCCATCGACTGGTAGTAGCCAGGATGCTATGAAGCGGTCTCCGGCGACGATTCCCGAGCCGCGGCGCTCCGTCGGCTCCTGGAGAACCTGATCGAAGCGGTGATCACCGCCGCGGCGGCTACCCCTGCGGTGGACGCCACGGCCACCGAGGGCCAGCCAAGAGCGCTGTCGAAGAGCAGCCAGAGTCCGAACAACAGGAACAGGAGCGCGGCCACCTCGTGCAGGAAGCGTTCGGGCAGCCTGCGGTGCAGGAGCCGGCCCACCGCGATGGCCACGCCGTCGGCGAGCACCATCCCCACGGTGGCTCCGATCCACACGCCGGCCCAGTTGTGGTCGCTGGCCAACGCGATGGTGGCGAGCATGGTCTTGTCCCCGAGCTCGGCCAGTACGAAGGAGGAGATGACCGCAAAGATCACGTATCGCGGTTCTCGAACCGCCGCCACCTCGTCGTCGTCGCCGCCGCGACTGTCGCGCCAGGTCCACGCGGCGAACAGCAGGAACGCGATGGCAGCGACGAATGCGATCGGGCGCGCCGGCAGGGTGAGGCCGACGAAGTGGCCGATGGTCACCGACAGTCCGTGCACCAGGAAGGCGGCGATGGCCACCCCGGAGAGCACGACCCACCAGCGATGGCGCAGGGCGTACGTCATGGACATCAGTTGGGATTTATCGCCGAGTTCGGCGAGGAAGACGACACCAAGACTGACCAGTGCGGCGGTGAACATGACGAAACCTCTCGACGTTTCGCCCGATGTGCCAGGTACTCACGGCACATTCGGAACATTTCGTCGAAGGTCTCGCCCACCGCTTGGCGCGGTTCGCCGGCCGGGCTTGACGCCAGTATGTCGACACGACGATTGGGGGCTACTCCCCTTCGCTGATGCCCCGACCATAGCGGCCCTCCAACGCGCGCGCCAGCGCTACGCCCGAGTTCGGGCACCCGTATTCGTCGTTTCGAGTTTCGAATCTCTGGCTTCGAAAACCCTTATGCCGCAAGCAGCATCGCCAAGATGGCGGTGTCGGGGTGACTGATCAGGTCGAGGCCGACGCGGCTCACGATCGAGGTGACCGTGCCGTCCGACTCCGCCTCGACCCATGCGGCGCGATGCTCAAGACCCAAGTGCGGGATCCCGGGCAGCAGTACGCAACCCGACGCGGCGCCTGAACATTCGGGCAGCGACGGCATGGTCTCCGACGGCGGGTGCAGCATAAGCAGCGCGGGTGGCATCCGCTGCGCGAAATACCCCGGCGGGACGGCGGATTCACCGACGACGGTGCCCTCGGCGAGTACCAGTCCGACGGTGCCGGGCGCCGGTTCGTCGGGCAGTTCCTCGCGCACTCCGAAAATAGTTGTGGTGGCCAGCAATCCGGGTAAGGACGCCACCCGGACCGCGACCATGAGGAGTTGCGCCCATTCCTTCGTCGAATCGGGCCATCGGCCCGAAACCACGAACCCCTTCAGTGTTCCGCCCGAATGGAAGGGCGCGACTTCGACGGCTCCGCCGGCTCCTGTATCCATGTCGCCTCCGATCGGTGCTCACTCGGCTAGCGCCCGACACGGCTGTGGGTCGATCCAGTCAGCATGCGGCAGGCGGCCGCCCCGGGCAAGCGGGACACGCACCTACGAGTCAGGCGCTGCTGCCCGCCGGACCGTCCACACCACGCGGTACGAGCCCGCCGCAGGCACCCAGCCGAACTGCCGCGAGTCAACGACACCGGGTGCGTGGGGATTGTCGGAGCGGGCCTCGAACGTCGCACTGCGACCGGCGCCGCGCACGTCACCGACTCGCTTGACGAGCCACCGCGTGGGCAGGGTCGGGTCGTGGAACACCCGCAATTGGTCACGCCGAGCGCGGCTCCAGCGCAGCGCGAGGAGCCCGTCGCCCGGGTTCAACACGGGTCGCATCGAGTCCTCGACCACCGCGAACCGGCGCAGCGGCCAGCGTCGTGGTCGATGGTTGCGGTCCATCCCCAAAGGGTAAGTTAGGACCATGCTGCATCGACTCTTCGCGAACGCCACCCCTGCCCATGCCCACTGCGACCTGTACTGCGGTGTCTACGATCCCGCACAGGCCAAGATCGACGCTCTCTCGTGCCTGAAGACGCTCCAGAAGTACAACGACTCGGATGACGACCACTTCCGCACCCGCGCGATCCTGATCAAGGAGCAGCGCGCCGAGGAGGTCAAGCATCACCTCATGGTGCTGTGGGCCGACTTCTTCGCCAAGGAGCACTTCGAGCAGTTCCCGAATCTGCACCAGCTGTTCTGGGACGGCGTCCACGGCGCGGGTGACGTCAAGAAGTCGACCGACGTCGCCGCCGCCGAGAAGCTGCTGAAGACGATCGACGACATCTCCGACATCTTCTGGCAGACCGAGAAGGCCAAGGGAATGGGCGTCTACCCGCCCGCCTGACAACAGCCACACGACGACGGCCGGCTCAGAGCTGCACGCTCCGAGCCGGCCGTCGTCGTTTACGACAAGTCGTTTTGAGTCAGAACAGAACGATCAGCGCGAGCACGCCCAGCAAGATGAGGGCGATCACGCCGGCGCGCACGCACGCCATCAACTGGCCGCGGGTGTACACGTGCGCCGAGGAGTTCCACTCCGAGGGCGGCATGGCCCCTGGACCAAGTGGCTGTGCTGCCATCACAAGCTCCTGACCTGCACGATCAACGTTGCCTCCAGTGAGATCTGTCACAACGATCGGCTGTGACGCCGATCATAGCCCTTGCCGCGGCCACGCGAAAATCGGGCCGCGGCTGCCCAGGATGTGGCGTTTGGCCGGTACACAGCGGGGGTACAGACCAGGGGTACAGACCGTGAAATCACACCGGACGGAAGTGCGGGTTCGGCCGGGAATCGGGATGGTTAGATCGCCAATCCTGTTCGCTCCGGTGCCCCATCTCCTGTTGATCGATGCTGTGCAGACCCCCAGGTTTATCCCCAGTCAATTTCAGCTGGGACACAGATTCGGCGGCTCAGAGCGCATTTCCGCCGTTGGGAGCCTGTGGATGAACCTGTGGAAACTGTGCATAGCCGCCGAATTGCTGCAGCGACACGGGTGCGTCGCCGGGGTCGGCGTGCCAGCATGGTTCGTATGGTTTGCGTGAAGGGGTTCTCCGGTGTCTGACGTCGAGGTCGGCGGGGCCGAAGTCGTCGACGTGCCCGTGGCATTCGACGAGGCGATGGTGCTTCTCGACGTCCGCGAGGACGATGAGTGGCAGCGCGGCCACGCGGCGGGTGCCCAGCACATTCCGATGGGCGACGTGCCTGCCCGCATCGGTGAGATTGACGCCGACGCAACGCTGTACGTGGTGTGTCACGCCGGGGGCCGGTCGCTACGGGTGGCGCAGTACCTGGCCCGCAACGGATATGAGCCGATCAATGTCAACGGCGGCATGCTCGCGTGGGCCGGGGCCGGGCGTGCCGTCGTCACCGACGACGGCGGCGTCGGCACCGTCTGAGGGCCGTAGGCTGGTCGCGTGATTCAGGTCTGTTCGCGGTGCGGAACGCGGTGGAACGTCCGCGACCGCAAGCGGGAGTGGTGCCCGCGCTGCCAAGGCACTCTGCTGGCGCCGACGGCGGACGCGCCCGATCAGCGATGGGCAGAGCGGCCCACCGCGTCGGCGCTGCAGTCGGGTCAACGCACGCCCCCGCGCCTGCCTCAGGGCTACCGCTGGATCGCGGTCCGGCCGGGCGCCGCGCCGCCGCCCCGTCGCGTCCGCAGGCCCCTGGGGCCAACGCCCCGCTACGCAGTGACCCCGCGCTGGGGTCTGACGGATCAGTTCGACGGCGGGTACGGCCCGGCCGCGTCGCAGGCCGTCGAGGTGCGCTCCGGCCCTTCGGTCGCGATGGTGCGTGGCACCCTGCTGGTCACCGTGGTGATCCTGGGCATTGCCGCCGTGGTGCACATCGCCCGGTACGCGCTGCTGCTGATCAACCGCACCACGTTGTTGAACCCGTGGGTGGCCGGGCTGGCGACCTGGTTCGGCGTCGCGGCCAGCGTGCTGGCGCTGTTCGCGATCGTGGCGAGCGTGGTGGTTCTGACGAACTGGCTGATCGCGCGGCGGGCGCGGGCGTTCGCGCACCGCGACACCACGGATCCGCGCTCGGCACGGGAGATGCAGGCCGGTTGCCTGGTGCCGGTGGTCAACCTGTTCTGGGCGCCGATCTACCTCATCGAGTTGGCTGACGCCGAGGGCCGCCTGACCCGCCTGCGCGCCACCATCGTCACATGGTGGTGCGCCTGGATCTTCAGCACGCTGGTGTCGGCGTTCTCGATCGCCACCAGCTTCACGCGTGACGCTCAGGGCATCGCCGACAACACCGTGACGACCATCGTGGCCTACCTGATCTGCCTCGCCGCACTACTGCTCGCCCACCGGGTGTTACTCGGCTTCGAGAGCACCCCGGTCGACCGGCCCGTCAAGCGTTGGGTGATGGTCCCCGACGAGGCACCACGGGTGCGCGACGAACCCGAGCCGATCGACGCCGAGGACAGTGAAGTACCGGTTGCGGTTGAAGCCGAACAGCGGGAACCGGCAGCATAGCCACATGAACTCGGGCGACGGCACGCTCGGCGGCCACCCCTTCGTGGTTGCGCATCGCGGAGCGTCGGCCGAGCGGCCCGAGCACACCGTCGCCGCATACGACCTCGCGTTGCGCGAGGGTGCGGACGGCGTGGAGTGCGACGTCAGACTGACCCGCGACGGCCATCTGGTGTGCGTGCACGACCGCAGGGTGGACCGCACGTCGAATGGCACGGGACTGGTCAGCGAGATGACCATCGCGCAGTTGCGTGAGCTGGATTACGGCGCCTGGCATGCGAGTTGGCGGGCGGACGGCAGCCAGGGCGACACCGGACTGCTCACCCTCGACCACCTCATCGCACAGGTGCTCGACTGGAACCGGCCGGTCAAGATCTTCATCGAGACCAAGCACCCGGTGCGCTACGGCGCACTGGTGGAGAGCAAGGTGCTGGCCCTGCTGCACCGGTACGGCATCGCCGCGCCCGCGTCGGCGGACCTGTCCCGTGCGGTGGTGATGTCGTTCTCCGCGGCGGCGGTCTGGCGCATCCGCAGGGCGGCGCCGATGCTGCCGACGGTGCTACTCGGCGAGACGTCGCGGTATCTGGGCGGCAGCGCCGCCACCACGGTCGGCGCCACCGCGGTGGGTCCGTCGATCGCGACGCTGCGCGAGCACCCGGAACTCGTCGACCGGGCCGCCGCCCACGGCCGCGCCCTGTACTGCTGGACCGTCGACCACTACGAGGACGTGCGGTACTGCCGGGACGTGGGCGTCGCGTGGGTGGCCACCAACCACCCAGGACGTACCAAGGGCTGGTTGCAGAACGGGCTCACCGAAGCGGGCCGCGACCAACCGGACGGCTAGAGGCCGCCGCCCGCCGCCTTCGGCGCCGTGGCATCGGCCGCGGCAGCGCCGACTTCGCGGGCCACGAAGTCCTCGAGGTGGAACAGATCGGCGCCCGCCCGCTCGCTCACCCGCACCAGGGTGGTGATCAACGCGACCTCCTCGACCTGCTCCTTGAGGAACCACTGCATGAACTGCTCGGCGAGGTAGTCGCCCTCGTCGCGGGCGACGGCGGCAAGCCGGCTGATCTGCTCGGTCACCATCCGCTCCTGATCGAGGGCCAGGCGCAGCGCGTCGGTCGGCGAGGTGAACGCGTTGCGCACCGGATCGGTGCCGGGGATCTCCACCTCGACGTCGCGATCGATCAGGTACTGCACGAGCATCATCGCGTGGTTGCGCTCCTCCAGGGCCTGCGCGTAGAAGTGCTTGGCCAGTTGCGGCAGATCGGCAGCGTCGAAGTGGACGGCGATCGCGATGTATTGCTGCGCAGCGGTGAACTCGGTGCGGATCTGGTCCTGAAGCAGATGGTGAAATTTGGTATCGAGTGTCGTCGCGTCAGTCATGGCCGCGACGATAGTGCAGGTCAGATGGCACTGTCATCAAAGGTATGCCTAATTCAGGCAAGCTTGACCTAAGTGCTGTGACATCCGCAACAGTGACGCGCTGAAGTTTGCTGAAGGCAAGGCTTGGCTATGGTTGGCCGGCTTCGAGCACGTCGGGTGGGACGGCTTCGTCGGACGCCAACGCGGTGAACAACCGGCTCGCGGCGTCGCTGTTCCACATCACGACCGAGCCGGCGTCGCTGCCGGTGAACTCGCCGATCGGCACCGTGGTCGTCGTGACGGTGCCGTGCAGCGACCACGCGAGCCGGATCAGATCCGAGATGTGCGCACCGTCGTCGACCGTCACCGCTTCGGAGGCGGCGTGCGTCATCGGGTACCAACGCAACGGGTTCATCCACACCGCCGGGCTGGCGGCGCGGTGCATCAACGCCGACATGAACTGGCGTTGGTTGGTCATCCGGTCGAGGTCCGCACGCGGGGTGGCGCGGGTGCGGACGTAGCCCAGCGCGCTCCGGCCGTCGAGTTCCTGGCAGCCGGCGGGCAGGTCGATGCCCGCGAGCGGGTCGCTGATCGGTTCGGGCGGGCACATCGTGACACCGCCGACGGCGTCGACCATCTGGGCGAAGCCGTCGAACCCGATCTCGGCGTAGTGGTCCAACCGCATGCCCGTCGATTGCTCGACCGTCTGCGCCAGCAGCGAAGCGCCGCCGATCGTGAACGCGGCGTTGATCTTGTCCTCGCCGTGCCCGGGGATCGGCACGTACGAGTCCCGCGGGATGGACACCATCGTCGTCGGGGCAGCAGAGCCGAAGCCGGGCACGTGGATTAGAAGGATCGTGTCGGTGCGCCCGTCGCCGATGTCGCCCCCGGTGGTGAGTTCGGCCTGCTGTTCGGGGGTCAGGCCCTGCCGGCTGTCCGAGCCGACCAGCAGCCACGTGGTGCCGCGACCTGCGGCGGGGCGCTCGGCGTAGTCGGTCAGCGCCGGGATGCGGTGCAGGTGCCCATCGAGCCAGAATCCGGTGCCGACCACCGCCGCCGCGACGATCAGCAGGATGGCGAGCGGGTAGAGCACCAGAATCCGCCCCCAGCGGCGCTTGCGGCGTGGCTTGCCTGCCACGGCTGGCCGCGGCGGTTGTGCCGGCCGTGGTGGCGGTGGAGGGCGGGGCGGCGGAGGCCGGTTGACCGGCGGCGGCCGGTGCGGGGGAGGCGGCGGTGACCGTCGACGGGGTGGTGGCATGGGCGGCGGAGGTGGCGACTGCCGCGGAGGGGGCGGGTGTTGGTGGCGCGGGTCGCGACGGATCGCCTGCGAGGGTTCCCGCGGTGGAACCGGCCGTCGCGGGTCCGGCCCCGGTACGGGCGGCCGGTTGTCGTTCACAGCCAAGAATCTACGGGCTGAGAGTCCGGCGTCAGCGCAACCAGCCGAGGTGACCCGCGGCCAGGGCATACCCGACGAACGCCACGGCATCGATAAGGCCGTGGGCGACGATCAGCGGCCAGAGCCGGCCCGTGCGCTGCCACACATAGCCGAACACCAGGCCCATCGCCAGGTTCCCGAGGCCCGCACCGAAGCCTTGGTAGAGGTGGTAGGCACCGCGCAACAGGCTGGAGATCACCAGCACCTTGACCGGCGACATGCCGAGCTGGCGTAACCGCGTCATGAGGAACGCGACGACGATGACCTCCTCGGCCCAGCCGTTGGCGAACGCCACCGCGAGGAGCACCGGGATGCGCCACCACGTGTCGCCGAGCTCGGACGGCACCACCGCCACCCCGATGCCCAGCGCCCGGCCCGCCACGTAGAGGCCGAGGCCGGGGATGCCGATCAGGGCCGCCAAGCCGAGCCCGCCGAGTAGGTCGGGGCGCCAGCGGAATCGCCCGAGCCCGATCCGGCTAGGTCCTAAACCGCTGCGCCACAACAGGTACAGGCCCAGCAGTCCCCACGCGACGAGCTGGAACACCGACGCCAGATTCAGCGCCAGGTTGATCAGGTCGATCGGGGAGAGCTTGCGGTTGAGCGCGACCTTCTGGCCGGAGAGTCCGAGGAGTACCGCTTCGATCAGGCTGACCAACGCCGTGTACGCGGAGAGCCCGAACGTCACGGCGAGAACGACGGCGATCTCGAGCCGGATGGTCCGCTTGCGCGGGTCGGTTGGCAGCTCGTCCGTCGGCCCCGTCACCGGAGCAACGGTAGCGGCCCCCAACATTCCCCGGGTCGCTGCGCTCTCCCCCGCAAGCGGGGGAACCCCGTCACCGCCTCAGATCCGCCGCGCGCGCAATCCGTTGAGGAACGGGCACCCCATGAGCACCCGGATGGCCTGACTCAGACCAGTGACGTCGTCGACCGGCTTGGCGAACGGCAGTCGCACGTCGTGGTCGCCGTCGTCGTTCTCCACCCGCAGTTGCACTCCGTAGCGGTCCAGCCCCAGCGGGCGGACGCGACCACGGCGCAGCGGAGAAGGCAACCGGTTGGCCAGCCGGTCGACCACCTCGCGGTGCGCGGACTCGAGATGCTGCAACCAGCACGACTCCAGTGCGTAGAACGGATCGGGTTGGGCGTCGAG
>Ga0193743_1001068_pt1 | contig 20964 bp, 13 predicted proteins | sample L2c2metaG_FD_143038 | JGI IMG/M metagenome (GOLD analysis project Ga0193743, IMG submission 143038) | Soil microbial communities from a riparian zone of the East river system, Colorado, United States - L2c2 | ecosystem: Environmental > Terrestrial > Soil > Riparian zone | place: USA: East River... | reverse complement strand
GATCCCGGTGACCGCGTCGCCGGCATCCAATTCCACGCAGTGGAACGCCTGCTGCGGGGGCACCGCGAGCAGCGCGGCGGTGGCCTCGCTGGTCCGGAACCTGGCGATCATCGCGTCCAGTGGGAGGTCGGTGAGCACGTCGGCGTAGTTGGCCAGGAACATCTCCTCGCCCTCGACCAGGTGCCGCACCCGGCGCAGTCGCTCGCCGATCGGCGAGCCCAGCCCGGTGTGCAGGAAGGTGATGGTCCAGTCCTCGATATCGCTGGTCAGCAGCTCGACGTTGCCGCCGCGCAGGATGAAGTCGTTGCTGGCCGTCTCGGCGTAGTTGAGGAAGAAGTCCTTGATGTGGTGCCCGCCGTGACCGAGGCACAACACGAAGTCGGTATGGCCGAAATGCGCGTAGTAGCGCATTACGTGCCACAGCAGTGGGCGGGGGCCGACCGGGTGCATCGGCTTGGGCAAATCAGTGGTGCCGTCCCGCATCCGCATCCCGTAACCGCCGCAGAACAGCACCACCTTCATGGCAGCACCACCTCAAGATGCGGAATCGGGAATACCAGGCGCCCGCCCCAGTCCCCGACAAAAGCCAGCTGCTCGAGCAGCTCGGCGCGCAAATTCCAGGGCAGCACGAGCACGTACTCCGGGCGGTCGGCGGCGATCCGCTCCGGCGGCAGGATCGGGATCCGCGCGCCGGGGGTGAACCGCCCGTGCTTGTAGGGATTGCGGTCCACCGTGTAGGCGAGCAGGTCGGGCCGCACCCCGCAGTAGTTGAGCAGGGTGTTGCCCTTACCCGGCGCGCCGTAACCAACGACCGTGTGGCCGTCGGCCCGGGCGTCCAGCAGGAAGCGCAGCAGATCGGCCCGCACCCGGGCCACCGACCGGGCGAAGCCGTCGTGCCCGTCCAGGGTGTTCAGCCCGGCCGCCGCTTCCTCGGCCAGCACCTCCGTCACCGCCGGCGTGGGCGGGCCGGCCACCTCGGCCGGGCGGGCCCACAGCCGGATCGAGCCGCCGTGGGTGTCCAGCCGCTGGACGTCCACCACCGACAACCCGCCGGAGGCGAGCGCCTGCCGCGCCGAGTGCAGCGAGTAGTACTGGAAGTGCTCGTGGTAGATCGTGTCGAACTGGGCGCCGCGGACCAGGGTGAGCAGGTGCTGCACCTCGATGCTCACCCAGCCGTCGTCGGCCACCAGCGCGCGCAGGCCCCTGGTGAAACCCACCAGGTCGGGCACGTGCGCGTAGACGTTGTTGGCTACCACCAGGTCGGCCGGCCCCTGCTCGGCGCGGATCCGCGCGCCCAGCTCCGGGCTCAGGAAGTCGGTTCGGGTGGGCACGCCGCGCTCCACCGCGGCCAGCGCCACATTGCGCGCCGGCTCAACCCCCAGGCAGCGGATTCCCCTGGCCACCACGTGTTGGAGCAGGTACCCGTCGTTGCTGGCCACCTCCACGACAAAGGAGTCGGGACCCAGGCCCAGCCGGTCGACCGCGTCGGCCACGAATCGCTCGGCGTGCGCCACCCAGGACGAGGAGTAGGCGGAGAAGTAGGCGTACTCGCGGAAGGTCTCCTCAGGGGCGATGAGCGGGGGCAGCTGCACCAGCAGGCAGCGTTCGCAGACCCTGACGTGCAGCGGGAGGGTCAGCTCCGGGTCGTCCAGCTGATCGGGCCCGAGGAAGGACTCACACGGCGGGGTGGCGCCCAGATCCAGGAAACCGCGCAGCCGGGCGGAGCCGCAGAGCCGGCAGCCCGTCCCGCTGACCCCATCCGCCGCACCCCCGCCGGCCTGGTCCACAACACCCATCCCCGGGGCGCCGACCGACTGGGCCGGGACGACCGGCGCGCCGACCCGATGGGCCGCTGACGGCCCGGCCGGCGCGTCAGTAAGCGCCTCGGCGTCAGTAAGCGCCGTCACCGCGGACCACCGCTCGAATGGTCTTCCACAGGATCAGGCCATCCAGCGCGAGCGTCCAGTTCTCCACGTAGCGCAGATCCAGCCGCACCGCATCGTCCCAGGACAGGTCGCTGCGCCCACTGATCTGCCACAGGCCGGTCAGGCCCGGCTTGACCAGCAGCCGGCGCCGGGCGTCCCGGGAGTAGGTGGCCACCTCGCTGGGCAGCGGCGGTCGGGGTCCGACCAGCGACATCGACCCGGTCACCACGTTGAACAGCTGCGGCAGCTCGTCCAGGGAGTACTTGCGCAGCAGCGCGCCGACGCCGGTGATGCGTGGGTCCGCCTTGAGCTTGAACAGCGGCCCCGCGCCGTCGGTGGCGGACAGCGCCCACCCCTGCCGCTGTTTCTCCGCGTCCACCACCATGGAGCGGAACTTCCACATCCGGAACTGCCGCCCGTCCTGGCCGACCCGGACCTGCCGGAAGAAACCAGGGCCACCGTCGGAGCGAACGGCCAGGTAGATGGCCGACAGCAGCGGGGCGAGCATGAGCAGCAGCAGGCCGGCGCCGATCTTGTCCATCACGGCCTTGAGCACCCGGGGGAGGCCGGTGAACCTCGGCTCGGTCAGCCGCAGCAGCGGCAGGCCGTCCACCGGAGCCACGTGCAGCCGAGGCCCCTGTACCTCCATCAGGCCGGGGTGCACCACGAGCTCGACACCCTGGCCCTCCAGGTCCCAGGCCAGCTGGTGCAGCCGGCGGGCGGACCAGCCGTCGGCGGGTGCCACCGCCACCACGCGGTAGTCGCCGCGCAGCACCGTGGAGGCGGTGGCGTCCAGGTCACCGACCACCGGAACGCCGTCCACCTCGCCGGCACCGTTCGGACCGGCCCCGTCGGGCGTGCATGCCCCGGTGACCACCCACCCGTGGTACGCGGCGCGCTGGGTGCGCGTGATCAGATCGCTCACCCACTCCGCGCCGCCCACCGCCAGCACCTGGTGGACGCAGTGTCCCTGGGCGCGCTGCCGGTAGAGCAGCTGGCGCAGCAGGTAGCGGGAGCCCGCGATGAGCACGCCCATGCCGGGGATCACCCCGAACACCCAGGGGCGGGTGGCGCTGACCTGGAATGCCAGCCCCACGATGCCGACCAGTACCGACGTGCTCGCGATGGACCGCAGCAGTCGGCTGAACTCCTCGGAACCCCGGCCCAGGATGCCGGCCTCCCAGGCCCTGGTGGCGATCATGCAGCAGACAAAGCAGGGCGCGGTCCCGGCGGCAATGAGCAACGCCAGGTTCGAGTCGCGCGAGGTGTTGCCGAAACCGACCCACACCCCGATCGCCAGCGCCACCAGCATTATCAGCACGTCGCCGCCGAGCACGGCGCTGGCATATCGGGACTCCCATCGAGGCCGGGTCACCCGAACGGGCCGGTCCGGCCCGTCGGCCCAGCGCCCGTTGCTCCCGACCAGTGCGGTTGAACTTCCGTTTTGCATCCCGCCCCCGAGGTATCCAGTTGCCTGGTATCCAGTTGCCTGGTCACCGACCCCTATCGGCAACCATCGATGCCGTCACCCAGAGCAGCAGCGCGGCGTGACCCACCGGAACGGCGTCCAGCGGCGCTGTCGGCCGGCACACCGCCACGAGCAGCCCACCGGGCGGCACCGACGACGGCGTCTCAAGTTATGCACGAAGCCAAACCACGCTGTGAGGCCCTTCCGACCAGCATTCAGCAGCATTAATCAACGGTGATTCATTCCCCACTCGACCCGTCCCGGGTAGTTACCCGTTTCGGGTGCACCGTCGCTAGGCCGAGCGTAGCAATGGCAACCGGGAGCAATCAAGAATCGAGAGAATCGGCCCGGCTGTAAGGTTCAACACTTCACAGACCAGCGGGTTCTTGCTAAACAGTAGCCCGGCAAGTACGAATAATTCCGGAGCCCAACAATAGCTCGTCAGTATTTACGAGGCGCCGCAACTACTTGTTGTGCCATTCTTGGCATTATTCGACTGGTCCGACTCCGCCGCCCGCCGGCGGTTGACCACAGCGCCGCGCGACAAGCCCGCGAGTCGGGCGTCTCAGCACACCGTGTCGCGCGTTTCAGCACACCGGGGTGAGCGAGCCGGGTGTGCTGAGAGTCCCGACTCGGTGTGCTGAGAGCCCCGACTCGCGGGAAGTTTTCGGCGGGCGAGCACCCCCGGCAGTCGATGGGCCCGGGCGGTCGGCCACACTCACCGTGACACCAACTCCGGCCGCGCCCTCACGAAGATCATCTTGACGGAGTGAGACACTGTCGGCCAGCGAGTTGGTCAGCACCCCCACCATGTGCTGGGAATACCGGTCAGGAGCTCCTGAGTTGACGCCACACGACAACAGGCGACGCGGCTCGGGCTGGCCAAGATCGACTTCGGTAGCGGCGCGCCGGCCAGGGCCCGCGCCGGAAATCCGCGGGCAAATCGAGGGAGAACTGTGAAGGTCAGCGTTTTCGGTCTCGGCTACGTCGGCTGCGTCTCGGCGGCCTGCCTCGCCGCGCAGGGCCACGAGGTGGTCGGGGTGGACGTCAACCCGACGAAGGTCGATCTGGTCAACCGGGGCCAGTCCACCGTCGTCGAGGAACGCATCCGCGAGATCACCGAGCAGGTCGTGCGGGATGGCGCGCTGCGGGCCACCACGGACGTCACCGAGGCGATCAACGCCACCGACATCTCGCTCATCTGCGTGGGCACGCCGTCTGCCTCGAACGGCAGCCTGTCCACCGAGTACCTGGAGCGGGTCGCCGAGGAGATCGGCGCCGCCCTCGCCGCGAAGGACAGCCGCCACACCGTGGTGTTCCGCAGCACGATGCTGCCCGGCACCTGCGAGAAGCTGCTCATCCCGCTGCTGGAGAAGTCTTCCGACAAGGTGGCCGGCGCTGATTTCGGCGTGGTGGTGAACCCGGAGTTCCTGCGCGAGGGCACCAGCGTGCGGGACTACTACGACCCGCCCAAGACGGTGATCGGCCAGCTCGACGAGGCCAGCGGCGACCCGGTCGCCGAGCTGTACGAGGACCTGCCCGGCCCGGTGTTCCGGGTGCCCATCGCGGTGGCCGAGATGACCAAGTACGTGGACAACTGCTTCCACGGCCTGAAGGTCGGCTTCGGGAACGAGATCGGCGCCATCTGCCACGCGCTCGGGCTGGACTCGCACAAGGTTATGGACATCTTCCTGGCCGACACGAAGCTGAACATCAGCCCCGCCTATCTGCGCCCCGGGTTCGCCTTCGGCGGCTCCTGCCTGCCCAAGGACCTGCGTGGATTGGTGCACGCCGCCCGCCGCGCCGATGTCTCGGTGCCGATCCTGGAGCACGTGCTGCCCTCCAACGTCGAGCACCTGCGACGGGCGTTCGAGCTGGTCGTGGCCACCGGGAAGCGCAAGATCGGGCTCCTCGGGCTGTCGTTCAAGCCGGGCACCGACGACCTGCGGGAAAGCCCGATCGTGGAGCTGGCCGAGCAACTGCTGGGCAAGGGCTACGACGTGCGCATCTACGACGCCAACGTGACGCTGTCCCGGCTGATCGGGGCGAACCGGGACTACATCGACGCCCGGGTGCCGCACCTGAGCCAACTGCTCGGCGACGACATCGATGCGGTCAAGGACCACGCCGAGGTGCTCATCGTGGGCAACAAGGACGAGGCCGTCCTCGCCGCCGTGAAGGACCCGGGCGACCGCATTGTGATCGACCTGGTCCGGCTGCCCGACGCCGAGCAGCGCCGGGGCAAGCCGGGGTACGTGGGCCTGGGCTGGTAGGGGTCAGGGGCGCGTGGTGGGCCCGTGCCGCAACAGCGCCACCGCTTCGAGCTGGGAGTTCACCTCCAGCTTGGTCAGGATCGCCCTGATCTGAGTGCGGACTGTCGTCATCGAGACGACAAACTTCTCCGCGATGGTGCCGGCTCGGTGTCCCTCGGCGAGCAGTTCGAGGACCTCGCGCTCCCGGGCGCTGAGCCGGCCCAGTCGGCGGGCCAACGCGCGTTCCGCGGCCTGAAACTTTCGGTGCTGGGTGAGCCACAAGTGGCGTTCCACCTCGCCCATCACGGATTCGCCGGAGACCGCTGCCACCACGGTCTTCAGCAGGGATTCGAACGAGCTCGATTTGGGCACGGATCCGATGGCGCCCGCCGCGATCGCCGCCGCCACCGCGGCCTTGTCGATGCTGCCACTTACGACCAGCACCTTCCAGCCGCTTCGCTTCAGCGCCCCGACCAGGTCGACGCCATTGACCCATCTGCCCTCGGCGTCCGTACCGAGGTCCAGGTCGAGCACCACCAAGCCGCTGGTCAGCTCGCTAGCGCGCTCGAGCACGTCGTTCACTCCGGTCACGGACACCTGGTGTGCGTCCAGGCCGTGACCGCGCAGCGCCATCCGCAGCGAGGTGCTGAACAGCTCGTGGTCATCGATGATGAGTACGGAAAAACCTGCCACTCCCGCCACCGCATCAGCCGATCCGCTGAGTGTGCTCATCCGGAGGTGTCCGCGAGCGCTGCAGGTTCGAGGTGAGCTCGGTGCGCCGCGGCGGCGGGAAGCTCCATGAACACCGTGCACCCCGGTTCGTTCGGCCGCCGGGGACGGATGAAGATGCGCCCGCCGTCCGACTGGAGCAACCTTTGACAAATATGTAGTCCCAACCCGTCACCCGTCGAATGCGCACCGCGCACGCCCATCCCCAGCACGGTCTGCTCGGCGCCCGGCTCGATCCCCGCGCCGAAATCCGAAACCCGGATCCGGATCGTGTCCCCGGCCCGGCCGGCCTGAATCCGCACCGGGCTGCCAGGCGCATGTTTTGTGCAGTTGGTCAGTACGTTGGTGAGCACCTGAGCGAGGGACGACGGCGAGCCGTGGGCGAACAACCCGAGCTCGGCATCCAGCCGGATGTCCATCCCGCCCGATCGCCGCAGCACCACGTGCTGGCGCAGCACCGGCAGCACCGCATAGGCGCCGTAATCGGTCGTCGCGCAAGCGGTCGAGCCGGCGAGCAACACGTTCAGCCGGTCCAGCTCGGCCGCTACGGCGGTGCTCAACACCCGGGTGTCCGCGCCGAGCGGCCGGGTCTTGAACACGTTGGCGGCTCCGGCCAGCCCGGCCAGGCCGTTGCGCAGTTCGTGATCCCGTTCCGCCGCGTGGGACAGACCGAGCTTGGCGAGCCGGAGCTCCTCCTCCTGTTCGGCCTGGGACGAGTCGACCACTCCCAGCACCCGCCGCACCGTCTGGAACAGCGTGGTCAGCACAATCAGGATGCCGAAGAGGTGCGCGGAGGACTGGGTCAGCCCCACCTCCGCGATCGGTCCGTCCGGCGAGCCTTCGCCGCGGAGTGGGACCAGCAGCAGCACCGTGGCGCCCAAGCCGACCCTGGACAGCATGGACGACCGCTGCACCCAGCCCACCAGCGTGATCACGATCCCGACCACCGGTCCCGCGATCGCCAGCGCGATCTGCGGAAACTCGAAGGAGACCACCCGCTGAGCGACAGCGGGGAACACAGAGGCGAGCGCGGCGATGCCAATGGTGAGCAACAGCCCCGTCGCCGATAGCCACCAGCCACGCAGCCGGGCAGGCATGCTGGGACCCCAGACCACCAGCACAAGCAGCCCGACCACCATTGTCTGGGCGAACAGGCGCGCCACACCGATCGCCGACTCCGCGCTGCCGAAGCGCGCATCGATGGTGGCCGCCGGTATCACTGCCAGGCTATAGAGCACCAACGCGACACTCAGCCACGATGCCCGCCGATCCGCCAGCAGCCGGCCGGCGACGTGCGCAAGGATGGCCGCCATTCCACCGGCGGTAACTGTCAGTAGGGCCATGACAACGGTCGCATGGCCGAGCGAAATAGCTTCTCGTACCTGTGCTGAGCGGGTGAGTGCGATCAGCAGCGCCAGGGATAACCCCACCGCCACGGCATCACACGCACCTCCTCCGCACAGCACGCACCAACCCAGGATCCGTCGCACCCCGCGACCCCCGTGTCTCCATCGTGCGTGAGGTCGCCCCGACAACTCACTCACGCGGCCTTGGCCGCTCCCCGTCCAGCCGTACCGTGCACCACCTGATTGAGTGGTTATAACGGCACGAGGTTACCCAGAATCCCGTCGCGCTCACAACGGATTGATAATTAAGGATCGGTAACTCCTCTAATGGACTAACCGCTACTACACATGGGCGGCCGCCCACTACAGAATGTGGTTAGGCTACGCAGAGTGTGGGCAGGCTACGCTGCGGTAGCGAGCCAAGGTTCCCAGGTCGGATGGGGTTCGACGCTCAAGACGAGGACTCCCCCGTGCCCACGCCGCGGCGGGCCCGGCTTCACTCGAAGAGCCCAACCCAGCTCGGTGAGCAACCGATCCGCTTTACGCGAATTGCACTGACGGCACGCTGCAACACAATTATCCCAGGTGTGCATGCCACCTCGGCTGCGCGGCACCACGTGATCGATGGTGTCCGCCCGTTTCGCGCAGTACGCGCAGACCCGGCCGTCCCGGCGGAGCACGCCCGCGCGGGTCATCGGCACGGTGGACCGGTACGGCACCCGCACATAGCGGGACAGCCGCATGACCGACGGCATCGCGACCGAGAGGCTTTCGGAACGGAAGGCACCGCCCTCGAGGGCGGCCTGTACGAGCTCGGCCTTGCCGCTGAGCATCAGCAACACGGCGCGTTTCGCGGTGACGACCGCGAGCGGCTCAAATGTCGCATTGAGCAAGAGCACCCGGGACGTCACCTCGCCACCCCCTACCGGCCAGCGCCAACAGGCGCTAAGAACCGGAGCGCCGCCCCGGGGGACGGGACGGCACCGAAGGGGTCAGGTTGTCGCTCGGGCACGTGACCACCTCCATAAGGTTGCTTGCGCTCCGTCGTTTCTTGCTTGCGCATAGTCGACCACACTCCGCCCCCAAACGCACCTGTGAGGCTCGTCGTGTCGTGCCATCGGCCCCGTGAGTCTCAGCCGACCGACTCGCCCGTAGCCTCGGCGGGCGTGGCCGACCCGCGCACCGTCTTTGACTACCCGCCAGCTCGACGTGAGGACGTGGTGGAGCTCCGGCACGGACAGCACATCAGCGACCCGTACCGCTGGCTGGAGGATCCGGACGCGGCGGCCACCCAGGACTGGTCCCGCGCCCAGGACGAGCTGACCAGGGCGCGGCTGGACGCGCTACCCGGGCGGCAGTGGCTGGCCGACCGGCTCAGCGCCCTGCTCAGCGCCGGCTCGGTCGGCACGCCGCTGTGGCGCGCCGGCCGCCGCTTCGCCACCCGGCGGGAGCCCGGCCAGGAGCACGCTGTGCTCTACGTCACCGAGCCGGGCGACTCGGCCGACGGGACCGGCACCGGAACCGGCACAGAGCGGGTGCTGCTGGATCCCTCGGCGCTGGATCCCACCGGGCGCACCACGCTGGACGCCTGGGTGCCTGACCTGGAGGGCGGTCAGCTGGCCTATCAGCTCTCCCACGGCGGGGACGAGCAGTCGGTGCTGTACGTGCTGGATGTGAGCACCGGCGAGCAGGTGCAGCCGCCGATCGACCGGTGCCGCTACTCCTCGGTGGCCTGGCTGCCCGGCGGCGCGGAGTTCATCTACGTGCGCATGGTCGCGGCCGGCGAGGTACCGGATGGCGAGCAGGCCTTCCACCGCCGGGTCTGGCGGCACCGGGTCGGCGCAGACCCGGACACCGACGAGCTGATCGACGGGCCGGGGCTCTACGTCGACCACACCTACTACGGCGCAAAGATCTCCAGGGACGGGCGCTGGCTGCTGGTCAGCGGCAGCGTCGGCACGACAAGGCGGACCAGCCTGTGGATCACGGAGCTGAGCGACCCCATCAACACGGAGCTGAGCGACCCGGTCGGCACTCCGGCGCTGACCGTGGTGCTGACCCAGGCCGACGACGTGCGGGCGAACGCCTGGGTGGAGCGCGACGGCCGGCTCTACCTGCACACCACGGACCGGGCGGAGAGATGGCGGTTGGCCGTTGCCGACCCACGCGAGCCCGGCCGGGAGCACTGGCGGGAGCTGGTCGCCGAGGACCCCGACGCGGTGCTCCAAGGGGTGCGCTGGCTGCAGCCGGCCGGCACCACCGACCCGGCCGAGGGCGTGCTGGTACTGGCCAGGGCCCGGCACGCGGTGGCCGAGCTGGCGATGTACCGGCCCAGCGACGGCACGCCGCTGGGCGCGGTGCCGCTACCCGGCACCGGTTCGCTGAGCGGTTGGCGGGCGGCCGACCGGGACACCCCCGCCCGGTACGGGCAGCTGTGGATCGGCTGGACCGACCTGCTCACCCCGAAGGAGCTGCACCGGTTCGACCTGCGGACCGGGCAGACGGTGCTGGAACGCCCGGCGCCCGGCCGGGTCGACGTACCGGCCAGCCGCACCGAGCAACGCGAGTTCCGGTCCGCGGACGGAACCACCGTGCGGATGTTCGTCATCTCCCCCGCCGGTGCGGATCGAGCCCGGCCGGCGCTGCTCACCGGGTACGGCGGGTTCGGGCAGACCAGGACGCCCGCGTACCGGTCCTCCGCGCTGGCCTGGGTCGCCGCCGGCGGGGTGTACGCCCTGGTGTCGCTGCGCGGCGGAGGTGAGGAGGGCGAGGGTTGGCACCGGGCCGGCATGCGCGAGCACAAGCAGAACGGGTTCGACGATTTCCACGCCGCCGCCGACGCGCTGGTCGCCGCCGGCACCACCAGCTACGACCAGCTGGCCATCCAGGGCGGCTCGAACGGCGGGCTGCTGGTCGGCGCGGGGCTGACCCAACGGCCGCACGCCTACCGCGCGGTGGTCTGCTCGGCGCCGCTGCTGGACATGGTCCGCTACGAGGAGTTCTCCCTGGGCCGCACCTGGAACCATGAGTACGGCACCGCCGACGACCCCACGGAGCTGGCCTGGTTGCTGTCCTACTCGCCCTATCACCACGTCCGCCCCGGCACCGAGTACCCGGCTGTGCTGTTCACCGTGTTCGACTCGGACACCCGGGTGGACCCGGCGCATGCACGCAAGATGTGCGCCGCGCTGCAGCACGGCACCAGCGGGGATCCGGCCAGCCGGATGATCCTGCTGCGCAGGGAGACCGACGTCGGCCACGGCGCCCGTTCGGTGTCGCGCACCCTGACACTGGGTGTCGATCAGCTCGCCTTCCTGGCCGCGCACACCGGGCTGGTGCTGCCATGACCGGTGCTGAGCCCGCCACGATCCAGGTGTTCCCGTGGGCGCCCGCCTGCGCCGCGGACAGCGGCTCGTGGTGCTCCCGGGTGTACGGCTGGACGCACAACGACTTCCTGGCCCGGTCGGCCGACGTGATCGTGGACCGGGCGCTGGCCATCGTGCTGATCGTGCTGATCGCTGTGGTGGCCAGGGCACTGCTGCACCGGGCGATCGACCGGCTGGTCCGCGGCGCGGCCGGCGGTCCGTCCCGGGTGCCCGCCGTGCTGCGTCGGCGCGCGCCGGCCGGGCTGCGCCAGATCGCCGCCCCGCTGCTCTCCGAACGGCGGGTGCAGCGGGCCAACACGGTGGGCTCGGTGCTCCGCTCGACCACCTCGGTGGTCGTGCTGGCCATCGCCTCGATCATGGTCATGGCCGAGTTCGGGCTCAATCTGGGGCCCATCCTGGCCTCGGCGGGTATCGCCGGGGTGGCGCTGGGCTTCGGCGCGCAGAATCTGGTGCGGGACTTCCTGTCCGGGATGTTCATGCTGCTGGAGGACCAGTACGGGGTCGGTGACGTGGTCGACCTCGGCGTGGCCACGGGTACCGTGGAGGCGGTCGGCCTGCGCATCACGACGCTGCGCGACGTGCACGGCACGGTGTGGCACGTCCGCAACGGCGAGATCCAGCGGGTCGGCAACAAGAGCCAGGGCTATGCGGTAGCGGTGGTGGATGTGCCGCTCGCGCGCACCGTGGACATCGCGAAGGCAGTGGAGCTCGCCGGTCAGGTGGCCGCCGAGGTGGCGGCGACCGAGGATGTGGCCAGGCAGTTGCTCGAGCCGCCGGAGGTGTTGGGAGTGGAGACGGTGACCATGGACGGCGTCACGTTACGCGTGACGGCAAAGACCCAGCCCGGCCAGCAGTGGATGGTGCAGCGGGCACTGAATGCGGCCATCACCAAGGCGTTCGACCGCGCTGAGCTGCCCCGGCCGTACGCCGCGGTGCCGCCGAGTGGGCCGCCGAGTGGGCCGCAAAGTGGTCGGAGTGAGCCGTGACCGACCCGCACCAGTTCTACGCCGAGGTCGGCGGCGCGGCCACCTTCCGCAAGCTGGTCGCCCGCTTCTACGCCGAGGTGGCAGAGGACCCGGTGCTCCGGCCGATCTACCCGGAGGAGGACCTGGGGCCGGCCGAGGAGCGGCTGCGGATGTTCCTCGAGCAGTACTGGGGCGGCCCGCGCACCTATTCCGACCAGCGCGGGCATCCCCGGCTGCGGATGCGGCACGCGCCGTTCCGGATCGGGCCGATCGAGCGGGACGCATGGCTGCGTTGCATGCGGGTGGCGGTGGACGACGCTGGACTTGACGATGCGCACCGCGCGATGCTGTGGCAGTACCTGGAGATGGCCGCCGCGAGCATGGTCAACAGCGGCTTCTGAGCTGTCCGCCGGCGCCCGGGTGGGTGCATCATGACGAGCGGGCCGGCGTGCTTACTCGGTGCTGGCGGGCAGGGCAAGGAAACTCGACCGTTCGGTCGTAGCGCGTCGCGCGGTCGGGCGTATCGCCGGATTTGTTGGCAGGATGGGCACCCGTGCAACCCAGCCAGAGTGGCGGCCCCTCGACCCCCCGACTGTGGTGGTCCGACGCCATTTGCTATCAGGTGTACATCCGCTCGTTCGCCGACTCCGACGCGGACGGCGTGGGTGATCTGGACGGGGTGCGCAGCCGGCTGGGCTACCTCGAGCTGCTCGGGGTGGACGCGCTGTGGATCACGCCGTGCTACCCGTCCCCGATGGCCGACCACGGCTACGACGTGGCCGACCCCCGGGATATCGACCCGCTGTTCGGAGACCTCGCCGCATTCGACTCGCTGGTCGCCGCCAGCCACGAGCACGGCATCCGACTGATCATCGACCTGGTCCCGAATCACACCTCTGACCAGCACGAATGGTTTCAGACCGCGCTGAACTCGGCGCCCGGCAGCCCGGAGCGGGACCGCTACATCTTCCGCTACGGCCAGGGCGACGACGGCGCCGCGCCGCCGAACAACTGGCCCAGCCAGTTCGGTGGGCCGGCCTGGACCCGGGTCACCGAACCGCACGGCCAGCCCGGTCAGTGGTACCTACACCTGTTCGCCCCGGAGCAGCCCGACCTGAACTGGTCCCACCCGGACGTGTGGGCGGACCTGGAGAAGACCCTGCGGTTCTGGCTGGACCGGGGGGTGGACGGGTTCCGGATCGACGTGGCACACGGCATGGCCAAGCCGCACGGTCTGCCGACCGCTCCGCCGGACGCCTTCGGGCTGCTGGACGGCGGTTCCCAGCCGGACGTGCGGTTCGACCACGACGGGGTGCACGAGGTGCACCGGATGCTCCGGTCGGTGATCAACGAGTATCCGGACCGGGTGCTGGTCGGCGAGATCTGGGTGTCCGACGACGATCGGTTCAGCCGCTACCTGCGCTCCGACGAGCTGCACCTCGGCTTCAACTTCCGGCTCACCACCGCGAAGTTCGAAGCCGATGAGATCAGGGCCTCCATCGAGCACTCGCTGGAGGCGGTGTCCAGGGTGGGAGCGCCGCCCACCTGGACGCTGTCCAACCACGACGTGGCGCGCCCGGTGACCCGGCTGGGCGGCGGGGAACTCGGGCTGCGCCGGGCCAGGGCGTTGGCCCTGGTCGAGCTCGGGCTGCCGGGAACGATCTTCGTATACAACGGGGAAGAGCTTGGGCTGCCCAGCGTGGACCTGCCGGACGAGGCGCTGCAGGACCCGGTGTGGGAGCGCTCCGGGCACACCCGCCGGGGCAGGGACGCGCACCGGGTGCCGGTGCCGTGGGAGGGCAGCGCACCCGACTACGGCTTCACCGACGGCAACACCACCTGGCTGCCGATGCCGGATACCTGGCAGGGTCTGACCGTGGAGGCGCAGCTGGAGGACGCCAGGTCCACCCTGTCGCTGTACCGGCACGCGCTGGAGATCCGGCGTGGTCACCCGGGCTTCGCCGGGGACGAGCTGGAGTGGTACGGCGCTCCGGACGGCTGCTTCGCCTACCGCCGCCCCGGCAGCACGCTGGTCTGCGCGCTGAACACCTCGTCGGTCACCGTGCCGCTGCCCCCCGGCGACCCGCTGATCGCCAGCGCGCCACTCGCCGAGGATGGCCAGCTGCCACCCGATACCGCCGTCTGGCTGGCCTGAGGCGGAGATCCGGACCGGCGGTCGACGCCGGCTCGGGCTTGTTGGCCTGAACTGACCCGCCCGGCCCGGCTCAGAACACCAGCGGGAGCAGCGCGCGCCGCCGCCGCACCACCGCCGCGCCGGGGGTGTCCAATCGGACCCAGCCGCCGTCCTCGGTGGTCGACACCGCAATCCGGTCCGCTCCCCCGCCGCCGGCCAGCAGGCCCAGCCCGGACAGCGTGAACAGGCAACGCAGCGGCACGTCGACCCGCGCGCCGTTGCCCTCGGCTGTGCACGACGTCTGGTCCATCAGCTCGCCGGGCGGCAGCGGAGCTTCGCCGCCGTGCCCGTGTGTCCCGCCGTGCTCGCGGGCCCTGGCGAGACCTTCGTCGGCCAGCGCGGCCAGCTCGCCGGCCGGGAGCTCGCCGACCACCAGCCAGCCATGCGCGGGCGGCAGCTCGGCTCGCCACCGGGCGTCCGCCCTGCTGCCCGGGTCGACCTCGGCGTGGCGCACCACGGCCAGCGCCGCGAGCAGCTCGCTGGCCGGCACGGTCAGGTCGACCGGGAACAGCTGGCCGGTCACCGCGCGGGTGGCGAGCACCTCGAACGGCGTGCTCGCCCAGGCCACCACCCGCTGCTCGGCCGCACGCAACCGGACCACCGAGGTGGCGTCCAGCTGCACCACCCGGGCGACGAACCCGGCCAGCTCGTCCCGCTCCACGCTGTCCGGGACGTGCAGCACCGGCGCGCCCGCCTCGGCGCCCGGGCCCACCGGCCGGTTCATCCGGGCCGGGACGGGCGGGCTGGCACCGGCACGCCGTCGGTCGACGCGTTGGGGCCGTCGGACCAGTGGGCCAGGAAGGTCCGCTCCGGCTCGGTCAACCGGCGCGGGCGCCCGGCTACCAGGTCGTACGGCACCATCTTGGTCTGCGCGGTGACCGCCACCGGGTCGTTCTCGGAGGGGCCGGTGTGCATCTCGTAGTGGATCAGGAAGGACGCCGCCCGTACCTGGTCGGTCCACATGCTCACCCGGACCTCCTGGCCCTGGTACGGGATCTGCACCTGGTAGTTCACCTGCAGGCTGGCCACCAGCAGCCCGTCCGACCATCCGCCGGCGCCCTCGTCGGAGGCGCGGTGGAACACCAGCTCCACCCGGGCCTCCTCCAGCAGGGTCACCGCGCGCGCGTGGTTGACGTGCCGGTAGGCATCCAGGTCAGCCCAGCGCAGCGGCACCTCGACGTGGAACCGGCTCACCGGGCAACTCCCCTGCAAGCCCTCATCGGGCCAGCCCACGCAGCTGCCTGGACACCACGGAGAGGGTGGCCAGGTCGAGCTTGTCGGCCTCGGCGACGGCCTGCAGCGAGGCCCGCGCCCTGCCCAGTTTCGAGGCGTTTCTGCGTTCCCACTGGGCGATCTTGTCAGACACGCTGTCCCCCTCGCTGCTCTCCCGCAGGGCGTCCAGGGTGATCGACCGGAGCGAGCCGTACAGGTCGTCGCGCAGCGCCAGCCGGGCCAGCGAGTGCCACCGGTTGCCGCGTTGCAGTTTGCTCACCGAGGTCAGCCCCAGGTCCACACCGAGGTGATCGGACAGCCCGTAGTACAGCTCGGCGACCTCCCTGGGGTCGCGTTCCTCGTGCTCCCGCTCGGACAGCTCGGTCACCTCCACGATGTCCAGCAGGCCGAAGGCATTGAGCAGCGCGGCGATGCGCTCGGCGAGCTCGGTGGGCACCCCTTGCTTGACCAGGCCACCGGTCCGGGCGGTCAGCGCCTCGACTTCCCGGCCGACCAGCATCCTGGGCACGCTCTCCCGCAGCGCGGCCACGGTCGGGCCGAACCGGGAGATCTCCGCGGCCACCGCCAGCGGCTGCGGCCGGTTCGTGAGGAACCACCGGGCAGAGCGGTCCAGCAGCCGGCGCGACTCCAGCACCAGCTCGTCGGCCACCGCCGTGCTCAGCCCGGCGCCGCCGCCGGTGTCCAGCCGCTCGATCTCATCCCACAGCTCGGGCAGCCCGAACACCCTGGCAGTGATCGCGAAGGCACGCACCGTGTCCGACGCATCGGCGGCCAGCTCCTCGGTCAGCCGGAACGCGAAGGTGATGCCGCCGCCGTCCACCATCTCGTTGACCAGCAGGGTGGTCACGATCTCGCGGCGCAGCGGGTGGGCGGCCACCGCGTCCGGGTAGCGCTCGCGCAGCGGCGCCGGGAAGTACTCGGCCAGCCGCCCGGCAAACACCGCCGCGTCCGGCAGGTCGCCGCCCAGGATCGACGTCTTCAGGTCCAGCTTGACGTGCGCCATCAGGGTCGCCAGCTCCGGCGAGGTCAGGCCCAGCCCAGCGCGCTCCAGCGCGGCGAACTCGGTCGCGTCCGGCAGGATCTCCAACGCCCGGTCCAGCCCGGCGCGTGCCTCCAGGTCGGCCACCAGCCGGCCCTGCACCGAGCACATGCCGGGAGCGTGCGAGCGGGCGATCCCCAGCATCGCGTTCTGGCTGTGGTTGTCCGCCAGCACCAGCTCGCCAACGTCCTCGGTCATTTCGTGCAGCAGCTCGCGACGGTCCTTCTCGGTGAGCTCTCCCGCGGTGACCAGGCGGCCCAGCGGGATCTTGATGTTCACCTCGTGGTCCGAGCAGTCCACCCCGGCGGAGTTGTCCAGCGCGTCGGTGTTGACCTTGCCGCCGGCCCGGGCGAACTCGATCCGGCCGCGCTGGGTCAACCCCAGGTTGCCGCCCTCGCCGACCACCCGCACCCGCAGCTGCTCGCCGTCCACCCGAACCGGGTCGTTGGCCTTGTCCCCGACCTCGCTGTTGGCCTCGGTGCTGGCCTTCACGTAGGTGCCCACCCCGCCGTTCCACAGCAGGTCGGCCGGTGCCAGCAGGATCGCCTTGATCAGCTCCGGCGGAGTCAGCTTGCGCACATCCGCGTCGAGGCCGAGCGCGGCCCGCATCGGCTCCGACACCGGGATCGCCTTCGTGGTGCGCGACCACACCCCACCGCCGGAACTGATCAGCGAGCGGTCGTAGTCCTCCCAGGAGGAGCGGGGCAGCTCGAACATCCGGCGGCGCTCGGCGAACGAAACCGCCGGATCCGGGTCCGGGTCGACGAACACGTGCCGGTGGTCGAACGCGGCGACCAGCCGGATGTGCTCGGACAGCAGCATCCCGTTGCCGAACACGTCACCGGACATGTCCCCGATGCCCACCACGGAGAACTCCTGGCTCTGGGTGTCCAGGCCGAACTCACGGAAGTGCCGCTTGACGCTCTCCCAGGCACCCTTCGCGGTGATGCCCATCGCCTTGTGGTCATAACCCACCGAGCCGCCGGAGGCGAACGCGTCGCCCAGCCAGAACCCGCGCTCCACAGCCAGCGCGTTGGCGATGTCGGAGAACGTCGCGGTGCCCTTGTCCGCGGCCACCACCAGGTAGCTGTCGTCGGCGTCGTGCCGCACCACCCCGGCGGGCGGCACGACGGTGCCGTCCTTCAAGTTGTCGGTCAGGTCCAGCAGCCCGGAGATCAGCATCCGGTAGCAGGCGATGCCTTCGCGCTGCGCGGCCTCCCGGTCGGCCGTCGGGTCGCCGGTGGGGGCCGGCGGGCGCTTGACCACGAACCCGCCCTTGGCGCCCACCGGCACGATCACCGCGTTCTTCACCGCTTGAGCCTTGACCAGGCCCAGCACCTCGGTGCGGAAGTCCGCCGGCCGGTCCGACCAGCGCAGACCACCCCGCGCCACCGGCCCGAACCGCAGGTGCACCCCCTCCACCCTGGGCGAGTAGACGAAGATCTCGAACCGGGGCCTCGGCCGGGGCAGCTCCCGGATCAGCTCGGGGTTGAACTTCAGCGCCAGGTAGGGCCGCTCCGAGTCAGCACAGAAGTAGTTGGTGCGCGTCGTCGAGGTGATCAGGTTGAGGTAGCCGCGCAGGATCCGGTCCGCGTCCAGCCCGGCGACCTCGTCGATCATCCCGGTGACCTCGGCCAGCCGCTGCTCGATCAGCGCCGCACGTTCTTGGTCACCGGCCGGAGCCTCGGGCGAATCCAGCACAGGGTCGAAGCGGGCTTCGAACAGCCCCACCAGGGCGGTGGCCACCCGCGCGTGCCCGATCAGCGTGTCGGCCAGGTACTGCTGGCCGTACGGGGTGCCGATCTGGCGCAGGTAGCGGGCGTAGGCGCGCAGCAGCGCGACCTGCCGCCAGGACAGCCCGGCCCGCAGCACCAACGCGTTGAACCGGTCGACCTCGATGTCCTTGCGCCAGGCCGCCGCGAACGCCGAGCAGAACCCGGCCTGCACCGCGTCGGCGCCCCGCTCCCGGGTGGCCGATTCCAGCGCGGCGTCCATCCGCAGGCCGAAGTCGTAGATCCAGCAGCGCTGCCCGTCCGGCCGGGTGATCTGGTAGGGCCGCTCCTCGATGACCTCCACGCCCATCTGCTGCAGCACCGGCAGCAGCTCGGTGAGCGCCACCTCCTCGCCGGCCAGGAACAGCTTGAACCGCCGCTCCCCCCGGCTGGCCTTGGACGGGGTGTAGAAGGTCATCACCGGCTCCCACACACCAGAGCGGCCCAGCCCGTCCAGCCGGGCCAGGTCCTCCGCCGCCTCGACCGCGTTGAAGTCCTCCTTGTACGCCGCCGGGATCAGCGGCAGGTACCGGCGCAGCGACGCGGCCAGCTCCAGCTGCTCCTCGGTGTGCGCGAGCACCCGGTCCTCCCAGGTCTGCACCGCCTCGGAGAGCTGGTCCTGCAACCGTTCCAGCTCCGGCTCGATCGACTCGTCCGGATCGGTGTGCACGATCACGTGCAGCAGCGCGACGCTGGACTCGGTGACCCTGGCGGTGTAATCCACCGAGCCCCCGCGCAGCTCACGCAGCAGCACGTCCTGCATGGCCAGCCGGGAGGAGGTGGTGTACCGGTCCCTGGGCAGGTAGATCATGCAGGAGAAGAACCGGCGGTACGGATCCCGACGCAGGAACAGCCGCAACCGGCGCCGCTCGGCCAGCGACAGCACCCCGATCGCGGTGTCGTAGAGCTCCTCCGGGCTGGCCTGGAACAGCTCCTCCCGGGGATAGCTGGCGATCACCTCGAGCATCCGCTGGCCGGAGTAGGACTCCAGCGGGAAGCCCGCGCGACGGATCGCCTTGCGCACCCGGCTGGCCACCACCGGGATATCCAGCGGGCTCTCATACAGCGCGGTGACACTGAACATGCCGAGGAAGCGGTGCTCCCCGGTCACGTTCCCCTTGGCGTCGAACGTCTTCACGCTCAGGTAGTCCGGATACACCGGACGGGACACCCGACTGCGCGAGCTGGCCTGGCTGAACAGCAGCAACCCTCGGGCGGTGGCTCGCTCAACGGCGTCCGAGCCTGGGGCGAACGAGCGGCTGGACAGGTTGTCGCCGCGCAGCACACCCAGCCCCGAGGCGAGCACAGCGGTCAGCCTCGGCTCCTCCGACGAGGTGTCCAGTTCGTATTGGCGGTAGCCCAGGAAGGTGAAATGCTCGTCGGCCAGCCACTCCAGCAGCCGGGCGCCGTCCTCCACCTCACCGAAGTCCAGCGGCGGCGGGTCGCCGCGCAGGGCATCGGCCAACTCCACCGCGGCCCGCTTCATCCGATCGCTGTCCTCGACGACTTCCCGGACGTCCTCCAGCACCCGGGTCAGCTCATTGGCCAGCCGGTCCCTGGCATCGGCGTCGCTGAGCGGATCGGTCTCGATGTGCATCCACGACTCGAGCTGGGTGCCCAACGGCGGGGCATCCGGATTGGCGTCCGGGAACACCTCGAGCAGCTCCCCGGTCAGCCCGCGGCGGAGCACCACGAGGGGGTGCATGACGCGCTGGACGAAGGCGCCCGAGCGGCGGATCCCGGCGGTCACCGAGTCGACCAGGAACGGCATGTCGTCGGTGACAATTTCCACCACCGTGCACGACCGACCCAGCTCCTCGGAGCCGTCCCGGACGCGGAGCACCGGGCGGCCCTGGCTGCGCTGCTCGGCGAGCTGGTAGTGCGAGCGGACGGCGGCGACCAGCTGCTCGGGCCCGGCGGCGGCGACATCCTCCAGCGGGGTGTGCCGGAAGTACAGCTCGGTGAGCTCGGCCAGGTCCGGGTCGGTCACCCGGGCGCGGGCCAGCGCTCCGGATCTGGCCGCCGTCTGCTCGCCACCGCGCCCCCCGGCCCCGCTCCCCGACCGACCTCCGCCCTGGTCGTCGGCGCCGCCGTCCCCATCGTGGTGCTCGTTCCCCGGCCCCCGGGACCGAGTTCCCGTCGAGCTCATGACATTTCCCCTCCGGCCAACCCCGTACGCAAGGCTCGGCCGCGTCCCACCCTAGCCAGTAGTGGCGCGCCGACCGCCCGCCATCAGGTGACCGACTGAGCGCGGGGAGGTGCGCTAGCTCTCCCGGTAGGCGGCCAGTGCCCCGGCCAGCAGCTCGGCGAAACTGAGCTCCGACAGCGGCGTCGAGTCACTCGGCCGCGCGCTGGCCTGGCCTCGCGTACGCGGGCCCCGTCGACCGTTCCTGGGGGCTTCCCCGCCGTCCGGCTCAGCGTCGTGGCCCTCGCCCGGCTCAGCGGCGTGGCCATCGGCACAGTCTGCCCGCTCGCCCGTGTGCCCGTTGGTACCAGCGGCCCGCTCAACCGCGTGTCCGTTCGTACCGCCGGCCCGCTCAACCGCGTAACCGTTGGTACCGGCGCTCCGCTCAACCGCGTGTCCGTTAGTACCGGCGGCCCGCTCGGCCGCATGACCGTTGGCGCCAGCGTCCCGCTCAACCGCATAACCGTTCG
>Ga0193743_1001067_pt1 | contig 20965 bp, 23 predicted proteins | sample L2c2metaG_FD_143038 | JGI IMG/M metagenome (GOLD analysis project Ga0193743, IMG submission 143038) | Soil microbial communities from a riparian zone of the East river system, Colorado, United States - L2c2 | ecosystem: Environmental > Terrestrial > Soil > Riparian zone | place: USA: East River... | reverse complement strand
CAAAAAGCCAAGAAGAAGGACCCGAAACCTTATGAGAAAGGCATTGTGCACTAAATGCCGACTTCCACTCAAATACAACCATGTAGCCTGGGCCAGAGGCCTTTCCGATGGCTACACTTGCCAATGCGACAAAACCCCCAAGAAAGAAGAGTCTTCCGAACCCGATCTCTATGACACTGGATACTACGATGTCTATGGAGATGAAGACAGCAATCTAAATGGGGAATGTTGAAACCCTATGCCCAGCTATGCCCCTTACCCTACACTGCTATCTGACTCATTTTCTTATTGACTCAACTCCATTTTATGACTCGTTAGTGTACTATAAGTAGGATACGAACTTTGCCCCTCTTCTATTCTCCACTCTCGTCCTTTCCCCCATCATGACTACCCCCTCCGCTGTCGCCCTCTATTCCACCTTGATGCTATTCTCCTCTTCGTGTGAAATGCATCCCACCATCGACCGCTACCAACATTATATCGAAACCATCTCCACTGATGGAGGAATCCCCCTTTACGACCACCACCAACTCCCCCCAACATTATACATCCCTGGCGGACACCTTTTCCTTACCACTGAAAACATCATCTTCAAAGTCCACAAATACTTTCTTGACTGAGACTCCGACTGGTTCTTAGTCATCAACAACAACAGACAACTCAATGACAACGAACTCCCCAGCGGACAGTCACCCCTCGATGCAATTCCACTCCCTGGAGTATCAGCTAAACAATTCACCTTGATGTTATGGGTCATCTACAATCCCAATTATGGAACCCATTCCACCACCATCGATGAATGGAACCAAATCCTGGTCGCTGCCACCCTCCTCGAATGCGAGCGAATCGCCGAACTCGCCAACTACAAATTACGTGTCTTACAACTACAAAAGCCGGACTGATCTGTAGAAGTCGAGGACATCTTCCACGCCTAAACATGGGGTAATGTTATGAACAGCTCTCTCTGTGGACCCCCATCAATTTCTTTCCTATCTCCGCCAGACAGATGACAACCCTTTGCCCCATTCCAACCTTAACCCTTACTTGTACTATAGTTAGCTTTTACCCTTGACTCGCTCCCTTTCCCGAACACTGCCTCTTTTCATGACTCACTATTCCATGACTCATATTATGACTCGTACTACTAAACCCTTGACCCTGGACACTGCCTCGTAGCTACCTATACAAAGAGCCCGTACTTAGTTGTAGTTCTCTAGTTTTGACCTTAGTACCTATACGGTTCAATCCACTATGCTTTGCTCACAACCTTTGGAAGTGTCCTTCGCTTGAATAGAACTTAGCTCTTTGTTACTGTCTCTGCCCAGCACCGAATGCGAGTGCAAGCTAGTGATGCCCGTAACATGAAGAGGGTGAGGACTGATGTGAAGTTGATGATCAATATTAAATTGATCTTCAACAGAGGTAGTGTAGATAACATGAAGCTGAACCATTTTTTATTGAATGGATATACCCATGTACTAGTAGAAGTTTTGTTTGCGGAAACATAACAGGGGGGTGGAAGATGCTTATATGTATTATCAAAAATAGAGCATGTGTCCTCAGAAAGTTCTGTAACATATCAATATTTATTCAGCTAGCACCAGAGATACATTGTAGCAGTGAAGAAAAGGTCCCAGGGGTCTGGATAAACTTTGGATGAGTTAAATCAGACAAAATACATAGAATTTTATTTTAAAAAAAAAAAAAAAAAAAATCTATGGCCTTACAGACCCACCTCTCCTACCTCGGGCCATGAAATAAATTCCAAGGGTCCCCTTGTGAGACACCTAAGCATATATCTGTACACAGGATTCAAAAAAGGGACATGCTATGTTACACTGTTACATGAAGTTTGACACCTATACATCCAATAACCTACAAAAGTTGGCAACAATACAAAATCAGCTAGAGAGACTGTCCAGGAAAACCCCCTCAGATGAATACAAATCAAACATGTACCACTGAAATATGACATTTGAGCAGGCCTCTTTGCAGCCTGAACAGCCAGGTACTGTCGCATGCTACCAGCGGCATAAAATCAAGACAAAGGGGCGTTATACCATGGCGCCCTTAGAGCAATGAACGCAGTTGATTCAGAACCACCCAGTTCAACAATGCCTGCCTTCTCAGCCATGGCTACATATTGACCAAACTTCAAGACCCCTGCCTGTCGATATGTGGTGCCATTAAGAGCAATTTCCAATGCTATCTTGGAACGGAGTGGGCGGAGACTTCCCTTGGACCTATGTGATTTAAGACACTGAACCAAAACTTTGAATTTGTCAGGAACAGCAGGAAAGGATGTAGGCTGGGGCAGCGGATTAGCTGATTGAACTGGGCTTTGAGCAACAAAAGACGCTGTGGCATTGCTCAAGGATGAGGGCTGCATAAAAGACGGGGCAGATGCTGAGGGTGGAGTAGTGGATTTTGGAGGCGGAGGTATGTCCGAATGTACTGGCAGCGAGTCTAGATTACCGTTGTTACCGTCTATTTGATTAACACCCAACAGACATTGGGTTTTGGCATTGATCAAGGAATATGTGCCTGGTTGTTGGGGTGAAGGGGTGGATCCTCGCAAACCGGGTTCGGCGGGCAGTATCCGCACAGCAGATTCAAATAACACAGGTTCTGTTACACTGGCAACCTCGTGTTGCACGAGATTAGGTAAACTGGTGGACCCTCGCAGATTAAAGTGGGTAGAAGAGCCAGACGGCATGGGAGTGCTCCCGGCGGACGTGTTTGGGGTTGGTATTGTTTTTGAAGAGTTTGAATCATGGGCGGTCACCGCCGGTGGTCTGTCTATGCTACCGTTGAGATTTGTATGAGAGGAAGCTGCAACAGGTGAGTGAATGACCCTTGCAGGAGATTCAGGTACATTGCGCAAGGCGCTCGAGGCCACGTAAGAAGCAGCAGGTTGACCTTTAGGTTGTTCCAAGTCAGGAGGCAAGAAATCACGATTACCATTATGTTTGGGAGACATCCCGGAATTTCCCCTACGTTTCATTTCGTCCTGAAAGTAATCCATAAATTCGACACCATGTGATTCTTGAAAGGGAGACTTTGAGAGATTATGACCCTTCGGATCCGAGTGAAATTTGTCGTGAGCTGGGGGTAACGATGTTTTTCCACGGCGAGGGGAAGCGAGTTGGTGTGACAAGGTTGGGTCGACCGGGTCCAATACATCAGAAATCCAATCAAAGCAGAGTGACGCCTGTGCCCTCAGGCTTGAATGGGCGTTCGGAAGGGTTATCAAAACGACACGATAACGCCGAAGCCTTAGAGTGGACAAAGCATATGCGAAATCGCGGTCGCCAGAAATCAGTACGATAGTTGACGGAGCTGGATTATCTATGGCATGGGCCAGCATGTCAACTGAGAATTGTGAAAATTCAAGTTGTCAAGACGTATAAATTATATTGAGACAAAGCAAACGCACCTAGAATCATTTTATCCGCAACGTCCTTCCTTCCATTGTGAGGGCAATCGGTCAAAGAAACCCCCGATGATTGTAGTTCAGACCGTAGAAGTACGGCTCTGGACACAGGGACCTGCTCTGCTACTTCCAAGTATGCCTTGAACAATTTTACGCTCCCAAAAGTTTGCGCTACCGAACGGATGTTATTCACAATAGCGTATCCCGAGGTATTTGTAGGGGCGGGACAATTTTCTGGGGCAAAAATTTGTGGAGAATGTTAGAAATGGATTGCAGAGGGAACTCGTAACTCGCACTCACCGTAATCCCAAAAGACAGCGACCTCATCAGTGTCCCTCATATTAAGAGAGTGCATTCAAACTTGGGCGATTATTCGACTCCTTGGATCGCTACTAATTGCAATCCCCTTCATCGACATCGGTTTAAACAGGTCAGACCGGGGAAACTGAAGCTTATGGCAGTGTGAGCAATTCCCGGATTCCACATGATCACAGCCATAGAGTTGAAAGCGGCAGGAACCGGTGTTAAATAATATACGGTCAAAAACTCGACCACATTACGTAATAACAAAATCGCACTTGCTTGCGTTACCTAAAAGGTCAATGAGAACTATCAAAAAGGAGACAAACGTCGAGAACAACATGTTCTGAATATCATTTGACTTCTAGCCAACACAGCTATACATACCAGTTTCTAACTAGTCCCAACGGCCGGCAGGTAAAGACAGTCCTTCGGCATACTCATGCATAATCTCCTGCTCCTCAAGTCTGACACCTCATGGCAATTATCGAGGAGTACGTCATATTGAATGGTCTTGTCCCTCTTCCTCAATAATTTCATACATGCCAGCTTCATGATTTGGAAGGAGGCGTTTCGCAATTGTCGGTAATAGGTATTGGGTCGACTGACGGCTCGGAGAGAGGCGACTCGCGGTTGTCTGTGATGGGAGGAGTACGCTGTCCTCGGTGAAAAATAGTGCATCAGCCCACAGGGCTAGCTGGATTACTCACTGTATCTCACTATGTCCCTCCAAGATTGCACACCAGACCCTTCAGGTTGCGGTCCGATCTTGCACGCACATGAGACCCGCGTGAGCTGCATACGCGATATTGACTGACGCGATTGAGAATAAGATGGCAAAGCCTCAGGACCTTTATGAAAGGCTCAACTCGTCCAATTTCTGTGGCACAATTTGACATACATTTCGCAAGATACGCATCGGCGTTTTCATTTGTAGGAAGTTGAGGCTGTTTAGCAACAAGTGGCGACTGCTGGATTCGCTCTATCATTGTGCCGCGGCTGGCCTGGTCTGTTCGAAGGACTGCAGCCTACTATCCTCGCATCTGAGCTGCTCCCGCGCACTTAAATTACATCGGGAGTGGCAATGGTTGAAATTTATGTAAGAGGATTCCGCCAGTTACATTACTAACAGTCTCTGGCCCCAACGATTCTACCCAAGGCTTCACCCCAATACCAGCCTATCTAATTGGTCTATCCCTTGTGCACAGAGGTTCCATTCGCAGGTCGTCTAATACTTCAGTTGGTCCAACTTTCCAAATCAAAATCAGCTCATCAATGAGGTAAATCTTTTACTGATCAGAATCGCTGCAGATTCCTATAAATGCGGTTGATGACGAAGCTCATGAAACCCAATGTCGGTGTCATCGAGGTTGTTCTCGCTATTGAGAACTGCAAGGTTGACATCACCATCATTCACTGACGAAGTCGTCCCTGTATCCACATTCGTGAACAAGCGAAATGGCAAGGCTCTCGAAGCCATCGAAGAGAAAGATGAGATTACCCCTTATTGTACGTTTTATCTTTTGTAATTACCTTTTCGTCTGATGGTGTGACATGTTGCCAATTAGCCTGTTGTATCCAAATAAAGTCTCCACCTACTCCAGCATTATCCACCCTGGCTGATGGCCCCTCATCGTGCTCATTCCCGTGGACTCCCGCTGCGTTCGCTTTGGAAATAAGCGAAAGCGCAAAGCTGAAAGAGAAGCGATAGTAGCAGCACCCCAGGCAGTATCATCCATCTGAAAAGAATCCTCGCTGCATGTTTCTCTCCTTTTTCTATCTTGGATCCTTGTTATTCTTGGAATCTTCTCTCTCTCTCTCTCTCTCTTCTGCCTTGGCACAGATGCCGAACTCTCAGTCTCTCTTCAATATTGCGATGGTCTAGCGTATGATTTGGTAGACTGCGTCGACGGGCATTTGCCCCTTTTGAACCATGTGCCAGCGGCGAATCCCCAACCCAGGTCAAACCACCATCGACACTCAAGTGCTATCCTGTGTCTGTGATCTGAGCTTCTGGCTACGTTTCTTTTTCACACTTCTTTCTCTAGCTGTGTCCTGCGAGAACCTATAAAAAACCGCTTTGTCACGAGGGCTCCAGATTTAACAGCGTTATCTCTGTGCATTCAAAAACTTAAAACCAAGGAGGATCTTTCAAAGTTCTTCGTTGACCTCTTGGACCCTTTGACAGCCCACACTTCTCCTAGAGGTGCTCGAATCCATCTAGGACATACCGCAACGCACTACGACGCTTGAAGGTTTCTCGCGTCCCATCCGGGGGGTTGGCATCGCTGTTGAGTGGTGGTGACCAAGACGATGGGACGAGGAGGTGGCTGGAAGGCTTCAAGCACAGCACAGACCCTATCAAGGAGTTTTTGAGTCCAATGCAGAATAAAGAGCGTGATGCTCTGCGACAGGATTTGCTATTCCAACTAGAAAGCCCTGGGATCCATTGAGTGAAGACACTAAGAGTGTATCTGAGGATTGGTTTGGTGGTATGAATAACAAGGCGATGTCTAGTACTAACTGGCTTTGGTTTAGGGTAGGTTAAGGTCAACCCTTCCATTAAACGACAAGGCTGAAGTCCTGGAGAAGGTTTTTGCTGATTACGAGCAGGATCCCCTCGTTTGATGCAAGAGAATGAGGGCAGATTTAGACAATCTAGATACGCACTACATCGGTGACAGATGGTCGAGAGATAGAAGGCGTGATTCAACTCGATTACTATTCATCGTGATTCGTTATCCCAGTCCGCACAGTTGGCATATTCTAAAATCGCACAAGCAGAAGATCCAGAGATAGGTGCAAGGAATAAAGGGACAGAGGTCGCCGATTTGCTTTGGAGTTTGTCCATTACTTTGATGGTGTCGGTCGGTAGTCATTCTGATCTAAGAATATGATGGCTAGATCCAAAAAATCCAGGATATACCATTTGGCTGAAGTATGACTATGATATAGGTTCGCCATGTCTTTGTTCTGGGGATTCTTCTGCAGAAGGAGGTTTCACTTATCTATTAAATTCCTCCTTACCGAACATGAGGGAGGGGTAAAAGATTTTTTAGTTAATCAACGGAGTTTTCGCGTCGGAAAAGAAAGGGCGTCGTGCAGGAAGGTGTAGGAAACGACCATAGTTCCATATCCAAGCTTTGGTGCAGTCACCACAGAATTTATTGACACGTGACACGTGGCGCTCAAAAAGTTGACGAAATTTGACACTCAACATAAACGTTTGAACGTTGGAGTCGGTCGCCGTTGAACATTTGTTGACAGTTGAACGTTCCCACTGCAACGACGAGATTGCGCCGGGTTAGCGTTAACGATTATACTTGGAATCTTGACCACCAGTAGTCCCTTGAGACATGAGTTATGAGCGTCACGGTCGTGGAGGAGGCTACCGAAAGCGATATAACAGAGACAGAGGTGAGAAAGGGGCTGTCGCTTAACTGTTGCATTATCGACAACTTTTTGTCTTGCATAGACGATCATGATGACCGTCGCCATCAAGAAACACCTGACGAGATTCTCAAAAATGTCATTTTAAAGTTGGGAGAGGTGGTGAGTGCTTGAGTATTACCTCAAAAAACTAACATGAGGCCGACCTCGTTCAGGATCCTATCGAAGAACTCCCTCGAATAGAACAGCTGATTAGGGACCACGTCCCTCGAAACATTCCCAACGTCTCCGAGGCATTTCGTCTCGGGTAGGCAGGATTTCTTGTTTGCCCATTCCCTGCATCTCTGATCTTTTAACCTTCACAGAGTTACCGAACAGCCGTATAAAATCCCATTTTATGCTGCTTTGCTAAGACTTTTACACAATCCTTCCGAACTCGCTATTGGAGATGAACTTCCACTGGGAAGACTGGTCTTGGAAGACTTTTGGAAAGGTTTTCAATCGTACCTCGATAAGGTTGCATGGAGAGAAACGCGATTATGCGTGAGTTTTGTTTAACCTCTAAACTTATACGCGCGATGTTGACATTTTTGCTCAGATCCATTTTTTTGCTCATCTAACAGTGGCTAATTTGATATCGGCTGAATCTATGGTCTCCCTTCTTCAGTCGTTCACGGCTGTCCTGGATGAATTCGGTGTGTCTCATGGTCGAGCAAAGAGGGCAGCCCTTTGTGCTGGCCAGGGTCTTATCATCGTATGTCCCTCTTTTTTTACGGCCTCTCCGCGACTTTTGACGTAAACGATAGGCCGGACCTACACTAAAAGCTCATTCTCCTACCAATGTTGATGAAATCACCAACGCAATCCAGGCTTACGCTGATACGACGAGTCACACAAAGTGGCTGGTCTCACCAACCACCAGAATTTCAAGCAATACAATTCCCCATGAAAACACTGTCGAGGTGAATCCCTTTGGTCATTCTGTTACTTGCAAGTTAAACTGACAAACCATTTTAGCTTCTCGACAACCTGCTCACCTCTTTGATACTCCTCAATCAAAGGGATTTCGACGACGTAGCCACATGCATCCCACAGCCATATAAACGATACGACAACATTGATCCTTCCATCTTGGCACGCTACGACCTACCTGTCGTCCTGGTCCCTCCCGAAGTCATCGAACTCGACTCACTTTCTGCAGACTCGGGTGAAGAGTCCCAGGCAAAGAAGCAAGAGTGGCCAGAGTTTTTCATTCGCCTTTTTAGTAACGATGTTAGTTTTCAAGATATTTTCCATTCCATTATTGCTTACTATGTCTTTCTAGATCTCTCCCGATACAAACAGTCCGCCAGGGTATATAGTGCGTAGTGCTCTGCTTGACATACTCGACATTTTCGAGGTCAACCGCAAAGAATGTGCTCGGCTGTTACTCGAATATCCGAAATGGAATTTACCTGGAACCTTCAAACCAAAACCTGGAGCAACTGCCCTAGTAGATCCAGTCCCTGGAAAAGATTGGCAGTTGGAGAGTACCATTATTGAGGTAGATTTTCCAAAGCACGTTTCTAATGAATGACTTACTCGGTTACAGTCGGTTCTAGGAGCTTATCTGATCCTGCCTGAATCAAACAAAAAGTCGATCTATTACATTGCCCTCATCACTGAACTGTGTAAATTGTCTCCGTCTACTGTCGGACCGGCTGTTGGAAAGTCGATTCGCAAGCTGTATAATTCACTGTCAGAAGGTCTTGATGTTGAAGCTGCAAGACGCTTTGCAGAATGGTTTGCGGTACATATGAGTAATTTCGGGTTCCAATGGGTGTGGAAAGAATGGTATATTCTGAAATAGCCTTCTCAAGTCTGTAACGTGCTAATACAGATTCTAGGCTCCCCGATCTTTCTTTGCCTGTTCAACATCCCCGTCGTGCATTCATGCGAAGAGCGGTTGAATTTGAAATACGTCTATCGTACCACGATCGTATCATGAAAACGCTTCCAGAGTCAATGCAGTCATCCGATGCATACATAATCTCGGAACAAGCACCTGGTCCTGCTTATGAGTATGAGGATATCAGTGAGTTCTTCCTTTCTTCATTGCTTTAAGCCAACGTATTGAAACACTTTTAAGGTAATCCCCATCATGATGCTGCACAAGCTGTTCTCAATCTCTTGCGTGGTCGGCCTGCCATCGACGCTGCTATCTCCCACCTCGAGTCCTTGAAAAGTACTCTAGAACTTTCTGAAGAAGGTCATGTAAATGTCGACTCTATCGTCAGATCCATTGTTGTCCAATCTCTTCTTCATATTGGCTCTCGTTCATTCTCCCATTTCCTCAACGCCATCGAACGTTTCTTGCCCATTCTACGTTACTTGTCAAGCGGTGGAGTGTCGAGTGCAGGTGGCAGTGGCAACCCTGAAGCCAAAGCTGATATTCTCACTGCCGCTGCAGCCTTCTGGAAATACAACAGACAGATGGTTGCCATTGTCTTTGACAAACTCATGCAATATCAAATTGTGGATCCGACTGATGTGGTTGGGTGGACGTTTTTGAACGGGGTGGTGATTGGACAGCTGGCTGAACTTGCTGGACCGATGAATTTGAGTGCGTTTGAATGGGATTTGTTGAGGGGCGCTATAGATAAAGCGAATGGAAGGGTAACGATTGCAAGAAGGAAAGTCACGGCTCTAAGGAAGGATGATGACGATGCTCGTGCTCGAGTCAAAGCCAGTGTTGATGAGACTATGGATGTTGACCCAGAGCCGAAAGGTAAGCTTACTCATTCGTTTGATAAGTTGTTTCTTACTTATTATAAACAGAAGAAGCTGAGCAACCACAAGTCGACAATCCGGCTTTGACGACAGCTCTTAAAGCCGTCTCAAGTCTGACAAAAGAGCAAAAGGCTGCTCTGTCGCGAACACTTGAAGGATTCGTTTCGTGCCTTGCACCATCACCTACCGACCCACATCCAAATCCCCATGCTCGAACCGTTATATCTGAAGCTGCATGGAATGACCGAGCCAATTGGGGTAGAGATGAATGGAATGCATGGGAGAGTTGGGGTTGGTATCGTCAATTCTGCAGAGCGGTCAGTCCTCTCTACTTACTCCTCGCTGAAATGGTTAGCTTAATCTCCAATCTTCTAGTATGCACCTTATTTATGCACCTACGCAACTACTTTATACACCGTTTCGTTCGCCAAGTTCGAGCAAACAAAGGATCCATCTGCGGATTTGCTCAAGATGATATGGAATGTTGCTACTGGGCAAGATGCGTAAAATTTACTAATTAGTATTTTTCCCTAGTCGTTGTTTTTTTTAGTACAGACGTACGATTAGTCCAGAACTTCTTGTATGATAAATAACTTCGACGTTGTAATTTATTGCGTCAATTTTATCGTCACTAAATAAACTGCTTTAAGGTTGTTTGTTATTATTAGCCTTGACCTTCAAAAATAATTTGAAAATAGGCGCCTCAAAACTCCACTGCGATCTAGCTTTGAATCTCACTAGTACGTTCAGGCCTTGTATTGCAGAAGTTGAAAAACTTATTTCATGGCGGGAAACACTCAGAAAGTCCAGAAACCTGCGCGGGATTCTACTTTGGATGAATTGCCCAAACCTGGACCTTCTCGGATTCAAGGGGACACCGAAAACGGCGAGTCTTCAGAGCATTCTGGTTCTGAGGAAGAGGAAGAAAACGACGAAGGAGATGAAGGAGATGGAATAAGTGCTTCTCCGGATGACCTTGCAGAAGGAATGTACCCCGAAGGTTTTATTGGGGAGAAGATCTTAAAGCCTCTGACACAGGAAGCTCTGGCTGCGTTCCAAGCGGCTCAAAATCGCGCTGGCGTTATCTATATCTCGAGGATACCTCCCGGCATGCGGCCTACAAAAGTTCGTCATTTGATGAGCGCATACGGAGATATTGGTAGGGTGTATCTTCAGCAAGAAGGTATGTTATATCTTTTTATTCAATCACTAGGATGTGACTAATGATTTTGTTAGATGCAAAGCGGGCTTATCTGCGTCGTAAATATACATCTACCAAAAAACCACATTATACAGAAGGTTGGGTCGAATTTAAGGACAAGAAGATTGCCCGTTCGGTGGCTGAGATGCTTAATGCTCAACCTATAGGCGGAAAGAAAGGTACACGATGGCGAGATGATATTTGGACGATGAAATACCTTCCGAGATTCAAATGGAATATGCTGACGGAACAAGTTGGTATGTTATCTTACTTTTTTTTATTGGTTGTTAAAAATTAAACGTATACTTTACAGCACACGAAGCTGCAGTACATGTTGCCAAACTGCGTGTGGAGCTTTCACAGTCTAAGGCCGAACAGCAAGAGTATTTGAAGAATGTGGAACTTGCGCGGGTGTTGGATAAACGAGTAGCGAAGAAGAGAGAAAAGGGAGAAGAGTTTGAATTGAAGTCGAGGAAGCGACCAAACGATGAGGAAGAGACTGGAGGTAGGACGAAGAAGAATAAAGTTAATGTGGATGATATCTTGAGCAGTGTATTTTAGTTTAACGCACGGGCCCTCAATTAAATCTCCGCTTTAAATGAAATATGAGAGTTGTGCAAGTGGTGAGAGATTTTTTTTCCATCGCGAACACTGTTGAGCGTGTTGAAAGCAGAGTTGAGCTCATCGTTGAAGCCAACATCCACGCTTAGTGTCGTGATCCCAAGAGGTCTGTGCTTCACTATGCTCGACCTCTCTCTCGCAGGCTCTGATAAGCCGTCGTTGTAATGTTCCGCTTCTCTTTATACTTCACCGCAGTTCTTTTTGCTCGTTTTAAAAGATGTCCTGGTCTTCAACATATCCTCCTCCACCCCGCCGTTCTCGTTCTCGTTCTCCACGTGGCGGATATCCATCCAGACCTCCCTACTCTGACTCTTATCCAGAACCATATAGAGATTGGGATTCTTATGACAGGGATCGAGGATGGCCGGGCTACGAGCGCGACCGTGTCCCATACGACTATGGAAGACGTGGGAGAAGTCGCAGTCCTCCCCCCCCTTCCGAAGAGAGTTTGTCGTTTTCCCTCCCTCCACACGCGACAACACCTGATGACGTTTATTCTGGTTTAGTTAGCAGAAAGCGTCGACGGTCTATGTCGCCATATGATAGGGAAAGATACGACCCTCGACCTCGATATGATGACTACGGTTTGCTCTTACTGTCTAAACTCTTTGATCTTCTGTTTCTCAACACCATTCGCAGATTCTCATTCGCGTTATGGATACTCCACATCTCCACGTCGACACTCAGGGCCGTACCCGCCTGCTGGAAGAAGAGTGCCGCCTCCTGACCCCCACACTTTTGACTATCCAGCGTCACTGAAACAATATGCTGACTGGTTTCGTTACTTCTACCCCGCTCAAGCAACGGAGGAAGACAATGCCGACAAAGCTGCAGAACAAGAAGCAGGCGACGGTTCTAAACCTCGTAATGGTATAAAAAGCAAATGGGAAAAATACAAGAAAGATTTTGCTGCAACTCAGGTCAGCACTCTCTTTTTTGGTTGTCATTTATGTATCATATTCTACGGCATATCTATGTCTTTGAGTTCGAGCACCCAGGCTAAAATGTGTTTCCGTATTGTAGCTTCAGACAATGTTTGAACACCATAGGAAATCGCCTTGGTTTGCCGAAAAATATGATCCAACTCCAGAATACGAAAATTTACGCGCTCGTGTAAGAAAAGAAGGTTGGAAAGGACGGCTCAATACCTTCCTTGACGACATCGAGTCCGGGAAATTTGACCTCGATGTGAATGAAAATGATGTTGAACCGATATCTCCCACAAAGGACAGTACGAGTGCTGAGGACGCGCTAGATGCCAACGGGGACACAGCTCCCATTTCGTCGGAAGAAGTTAAACCTGTCATAGGCGGAGACGACGACATGCAATTCAACGTCGACGTTGATGAAGAATCGGGGGACCACGATGTTCCGCGCGCCGAAATCAACGGAAAGTCCTCGGTCGATAACCGACGTAACACCCGAGGTGAAGAAGTCTCTGTTCCTCCTGAGGGAAATCAGGTTATGATCCGTACCATTCCGCCCGACATTGGCCGCGTGAAATTGGAAGAAGTGGGATATTTTTGATGTCTTATATCGACATGCGTTTATTGATTCTTTCATTTCAAGGCTTGTTCGAGAATCCCTGGTTATATTTATCTAGCCTTGGGCGATCCTCTTCAGAAGCGCAACTACTATCGAGCAGGTTGGCTCAGGTTTCGAGACGATGCTGATATGGCGGCTGTTATTGCTGAGTTGTCAGAGAAGAAGGTGACATTTCTGAATGTTCATCCTCGTTTACACACTCCTGATAAGTTTCCTATCTTAAAGATTGAAGGATTTAAATTACACGTAACGCATAATATTCGGCCATTCGTGAACAGAATACGCTATGCGCCTGAAGTCGCAAGCAGGCCCGACAGGCTAGCGAAAGATCTTGCAAATGCCAGAACACTTGCGACTTTACTGGAAGACGAGGCCGCAAAACTGCGCAGTGTTAAATCACCATTACCACCGCCAGCTTTTGCCAATGGTGATGATGCTGGAGTGAAGTCGGAAGAAAATCCGGATGCTACTATGGCTGCTCCTGGTGACGAGGATGAAGAATCTGAGCCGAAGGAACGAGGCAGCGACGCAGTTGAGCGAAGGATCGAAAAAGTCATGGCGGACTTGCGTGAACTGGGTGTCATAGATGTGAATGATGAAAAAGCATATGAAGAGAAGAAGGTTTGTTTTTGGTGTTCTTATTTCTGGTTTGTTCGCTGATTATTATTTTTGGGGTTCTTTTTTTTTTTTACCAGGTGGTGGTGTCGCTTGATATGTACCTTACGTATCTTCGAGCTGCATTCCACACATGCTATTACTGCGCTGTTGTTACCGATCACCTTGAAGAATTGCAGCGTAAATGTTTAAGGCATGCGAGGAAACCCCTGTCGAAGATGTTGCTTGACGAGTTGAAAGCTGCGGAAGCGGAGAAAGTCGAGAAGGAGAGGAAAAGCAAGGATGAGGAGAATGATATGATTGATGATGACAAAGAGAAGAATAAGGAAAAGGAGAGAGAGAGTAACGGGAAGCAGGGCAAGTACAATGATTCAAGGGACTGGAAGCGTAATGGTTTGTTTAACCTTGTTCGATGTGCTATGATAACTATCTGAACACTCATTCTGTTTTAGATGAGCGATGGCTGGATTGGCTTGATTCCAAGATCGCATTGTTAATTAACCGAGATGGTGTAGACCCTCGTGTTTATGGGGGCAAAAGTTACGAGGAGTAAGCTTTTTTTTTTTCAGCTTCTTGTTCTTCTATAGTTTCTTACGTCCTATATAGAGAATTGACCAAAGCTGTTGAGCCTTATATCAAGCAAGAAGATGAGGGTAAATTCAGGTGTAAGACATGTCAGAAACTGTTCAAAGCAACATCATTTGTTGAGAAACATATCGCGAATAAGCACCCTGAGCTTGTCAAGCAGCTTGATGAGGTGAGTCAGATTTTTTTGGGGTTCAAAATTGAGATTCTTTTTTTATTTATGTAATCTTGACAGATTCCGTACTTCAATAATTTTGCTCTGGATCCTCATCGTATTCAACCTTTGGTCCATCCACCTTCGACTATCGGAAATAGCAGTCAAGCTCCTCCGCCTCAAGCGTATGGTATCCAAGGACCTTCTCCGTACTTTGTAGGTGGAGATCATGGACGAGGTGGACCCTATTACGGCGGGAATGCGACATACCCGCCTGGCAGTTACCCACCTCCTTATCACAATGGTCATTGGGACCATAATTTCCCCGGATCTGGTTATCCTCCGGCTGTGGGACATCTCTCTGCAGGGACATTACGACGTGATGATGGAGGATCGAACAGACGTCTAAGTGATCGTATCAGTGGTTTTGCAACCGAGATTCCTCCAGGTGCTGGGCTTCCTCCCAAGCCTACGACCGCGGCCCTTGATACTGCTCTTGCGAGCGGGAACCCTCCTGTGAGAAGAAACAGCAGGAATACAGGTAATCAACTAACGGGTCCACCGCCGCCACCACCACCTGATGCTAAAGAAGATCCTCGAGCTGCTGCTGGAAAGAGGGTTAGCTACCACGATATGGATTTGGTCGCTGAGGTTTGTCTAATTTTGATTAAATGAAAACCGGTTGTTTTACTGACTGTATGACAGGGTGATGTTGAGTTGATGTATTAGTTTTATCTATATAATTTTGTTGCGACAACGACGGTCTGAATGAAAAATGAAATTTTTTGAGGAATTTCTGTTTGTTTGTTCTAGTTTGAGGCAAGCCGCGATGATCTTGGCAACCGCGCCTTGGGTCAATAAAACTTGCTCTTCCTTCCTGGCATCTTACCTCTAACCACCAGCTCGTTCTGCAGGAACCTGGATTCTAATACTCACATTTCCGGAGGTCAACTCTGTCCACACAAAGTCTGATTTTGTCGACTCTCAGGGGGTGATGAGTACACATAGACTCCCTGAGTTGTGCCTGATAACTGAAGACGAATCTTTCATCGGCGACCATATTCCAGTAAACCTCCCAATTAACAACAAGTTTAGTGTATCATATGCACGCTCGGAAAGTCGCCAAAATTCGATATTGGGCGCGGTACCCTCACCCCACCAGGAACATATGACTCTCAGCTCGTCAGACGGAGAACCACAGACGTCTGATGGCGAGTCGGCGGACGACGACCCTTCTGCCTTCTTCCAGGCTGTACCCAGCCTTTCTCCAACCCTGCCGACTTATCACTCAAGTACACGCTCCTCTGAAACAGTCAAGAAGCCGCCCTTGCCATATTCGAGAACCCTCTCTATGCCCCTCCCATCGCAACTCAGTCATCTACAAAACCCACACAGACTTGAACGTCCCAACCCCAACTTGTATCATTCGGCCCCTCTCGTCCCTTCTGTGCAGTCTTCCCGAGTCCGAGAGGTATCGCTGGAGCTGGCAGATTCCATCCAGATGGTCGTTCAAACCATGCTACAAATTTCACCGCCTCAAGTTCTAGATCCGGCAAAAGAACGATTCTCAGCATGTTCCCTTTCAGTTCCAACATCATCCATGTCCGCCATGTTCACCGCCATAAAAAATATCAATTATCTATCCGCGAATATGCTATCCTTTTGTGAGCAGCCGGGCCTGCTATCTGGAGAATGTCCCCCTCCGAAAGAACATGCTGCTAATACAACAATGCATAATGAATTTGATATTGGAGAGATGCTTCAATGTCTAGGGGATGCGTTAAGTGGAGCTGCTGCGCAGGTTGGGGTTGATTTAGTTCTTTACCATGGTAATATTGGTTTAAAACAAGTATATGTTTCTGGGGATGAGAGCGCTATATCTTTCGCTTTGTCGCATGTACGTCGTCCATATATCATTTCCCTTTGTTATCTGATATATCATTGGTCCAACAGATCGTTCGACAAGTCCTTAACACTGCAGAACGGGGAGACACTGTCGAACTTGGGCTTTTGCTTGAGCAAGAGGCACATTCGTTGCCCATTGACAGTTCTTCATCTTCCAAACCCGATTTTGCGCCGATAGAGAATGCATCTTCATTAGAAGACGTCTCTTTAAAGTGCATAATTCGAATATCACATAAATATGCTCCTTCGGAAACTCATCAAGGCGAGAATCATCCGAGGGATGTTGTCACAACGGAAATTCGTCCTAAACTTTCATTCGACACACTCTTCCTACGACGCATCCTGCGGCAAATTGATGGGAAGCTAGTCTCAGATTTGCCACCTCCCGAGTTGTTCACAAGTGGACGGACTTGCGATCTCCACATCGCGCTCCAACGGTTACCTATGCCTTCTTCGACACCGGTAGCTGAGCTTACTGACGAAGAAGCGGAACCAAGTCTTGAACAATTGGCGTCGTTTGGAGAGAGTTTGAAGGGGAAGAGGGTGACCCTATACGCCAGTGCCGACGGATCTTTCGCACACCATCTTACAATTTACTTGATGGCTTGGGGTATGGATGTCACTCATGTCTCGCCTGAAGGTCAAGTCGATGGCCTGGTTGATCCACCTACACCTTCCCCGTATGAGCCCCGATCGCCCTATAGTCCTTCAGCGGGAGGTTTGTTGGAATCAGGCTTTTCGTTTGGTGCATCGGCGAAGGTTGATGCTCAAGCTGGATCACAATCTCCTTCATTCATCTTTATTGACGATGATATCGATATTCTAAAAGATCGCATCCAATCGTTGAGCCTTAACCAGCATCCCCAGCCACCGGCATCCTTTGGCTCGCGAAAACGGCCTTCATTATCAGTACATCATAGACCAAGATCTTCACCTCAGCTCGTCCGTTTAATGGGTCTTAATAATGCTTATAAGCAGTCGGCTCGCGTCGTCATCATGCATTTCACGAGTCTTGGGAACTACAAATTGCTTAAAGATGTCATGCAATCGATCATGGCTTCCTATGCAACTACTGGAAGCTTATTACCTGAAGTCATGATCATCCCCAAACCTGCTGGTCCACGCCGCTTCTTGACTGCATTACACACAGCTGTCACAAAACCAACCGTTGATCCATTCTTTTTACCCATCGCCACCTCTCCTGTGAGTCCGGGTGCACCATTGAGCACTGGATCACCCACTAGTGAACATGGCTCTCCAAATAACAACGGCGGATCTCCACAGTCTCAATCTCCTACTCCAAAGCATTCTAGTAGACCTCACGGCTCTCGATCTAACTCTGATCGCTCAGCAAGATCGGGGGATAACGTCAATAAAAGTCTTGCAAGTGTCTTACCATCGCCTCTTGCGTTGCCAGACAATGTCGAGTACTTCTCTGCAGCAACTCAGAGACTTGGATCTTCTCCTTCTTCAGGTCTTGTTATTCAAAGTCCAGACGGTCAGCCTGCAGGGATATATTTCCATCCGCGGAGCAAGACATCGCGAACGGCGTCAAGTCAATCGATGGAGAGGGATCGAGGACAACTCTCCATTCCGAATCCTCGTCGAGCGTCAACGTCACGTACGGCATCTGGTTGTAAAAAGGACGATCCTCTCACAGTTTCTTCAGTTTTGCCGATGGCAGATAATGAGATAACTTTTTCTCCCTTTTCATCTGGGAAACAGTTGAGCTCAATGAGCGCGCTGTCTCGTGAAATCCAATCACAAATTTCTCCCAGTATTCTCTCACCTGTACCTCGGAAACTCTCCAATGCGTCACGGAGAGCTTCATCGCCTAGTATGTCGCCTCCGGATGCTACACCCTCTCGGCGCGGACTAGGCAAACGTCCTGCGGCCGAAAGCAAAGATTCGCTTGCATACCTAGCGCCTTCAAAGCAGAGAGGAAAAGTTCTAGCTTCTGATACTAACGTCGTACCACCTATTAGCGTTTTGATTGTCGATGGTACTTTTTTTCTCTATTCGAAGTCGTTTCTGTTACTGATGAGATTTTTGTAGACAATCCTATCAATCAGACTATCCTCTCGACCTTCATGAAAAGAAAGAAAATCAAGTATGATCTTGCTAGCAATGGTCAAGAAGCAGTACAGAAGTGGCGGACGGGAGAATTTCATTTGATCTTGGTACGTTTTGCTGCTTGTATCTTTGGAACTTTAGACTCATTTCCGTCGTTTTTTTCTTAGATGGATATCCAAATGCCAGTCATGGATGGTATACAAGCTACGAAAGAGATTCGTCGCATGGAAAAGTCCAATGCAAAGGCGGGATATCCCCCTTTCACGCCAACCACAGAAGCCCATACACCCTCAGACACGTCGGCGGACTCTACCGCATCTTCTGTTTCCTCTACAGAGACTCGAGCCAGTAGTTCTCCTTACCGTTCATCCGTCATCATTGTCGCTCTCACGGCATCGTCATTACAAACTGATCGTGTGGCGGCTTTAGCAGCTGGTTGTAACGATTTTCTGACCAAACCTGTGTCTTTGCTATGGCTTAACAACAAAATCATCGAATGGGGTTCTATCAAAGCTCTTCAAATGTGGGCGGATATTAGGCCAGACGCAATGAAATCGATGACTAGTGGGCAGGCAGCTCAAGCCAGGAATATCGCAGACCGATTACATGTTCCGCCCAAAGGCCGCAAAACGCCTTCTCCGACCCGTCGTTCCACTAGCGTTATGGAGGATAATGCTGCAGCGCTCGCGTTAGCTTGTTCGGCAGGGACTATACTCCAACGCCGAGGTAGCAATATGGCCAATGTACAGTTCTCGCCGTCCTCTTCTATTTTCGAGACACCTGATGGAGTCCAGAGTATCTCACCACTTCAGCGATCGATTTCGGATAGCTCTTCAGGTATGCCTGACGTTTTGGGATCGATGACATCGCTTTCGCGAATATCTGCGGAATCTACAGACATGTCTGATGGTAAGGCGCTTTCGTTCTCGCGGGCCTTTCGCTGATCTGTTTTTCTTCTAGGAAAAGGTGCGATTGTTTCGGAATGCTCAGATACATATACACTAACTCTCATTGCATACATAGATACACCGAAACAAGAGACACAGGCCCAACTATCACCTGTACACCATACGTCCTTATCAGAACCCCAATTGCACTTGGAGTCGCAGGCATCGATCTCCATACAAGCTACACCTCACTGTCAGCTATCTGATAACACCACCACCCCATCCAATCCGGAAAAAATCCAAGCACAACAGAATGGATACATACAAGAAGACCTGTCTACATGTTCGAAGGTTGTTCCATCCACTGAGACTTTCCCATGACTATACCGAGCAACTTTGGGCATTTGGGGACTTATGCTTGGCCTGCTTTGGCCCTCACTCCTCAAGGTTGCTCTAATCTATCTACTCCTATTCCTGCTTTTACTTTACATTTTCTCTGTTATCCATACATGCTTTTTTTCATCACACTGACCTTTTATTTTTTTCACCGTGTCTTTTTCGTTTGGTCATGGCTTATGAGGGTTTCAATCTTTTCATTTTTGGGGGTTTTCAAAGAACAGAGGAGATACAAGTAATGTTTTCTTATTTCACACATATTGCTGTTTGGGTCTTATGTAAATTCAACTATACAGGATACAGTGTGTGAATGGAGTGTACTATCATTGTAGGGAGTTGAAGAAACTTTTTTTGTAGCTTGAAATTTCATCACATAAATTTCTGGTAGCTCTTGACCTGGTTTGTGGCAACCAGGTGGGCTTCTCCACTTCTCTCATTATGCAGAGGTGTCTTTCAGAATTGCAGCTTTTAAACTTCCTTGTGTATATATCTGCTAGAAACAGGTTGGAGTCCTCAAAGCAGTGTGAGGAAGTTTGAAAGCTGCAATTCTGAAAGACACCTCTGCAAGTGGAGAAGGCCCACTTGGTCACCACAAGCCAGACCAAGAGCTACTACAGCCTACCAGAAATTAGAATGTGTATATATGATGAACTTTCAAGCTACAAAGAAAGTTTCTTCAACTGTCTACAGTTAAGGACAAGCAAAGACATCAAATTGGTTATCTTAGCAACCAGATTTTTTTGGAAGTTATAACTTATTCCCATGCACCAAAATTTGGGCAAATAAATCAGAAAAATAAGGGTTCATTGACAACATAAAGGACACAGATTCTTATTATGTATTCGCAACCTGTGGCAGGGCTCGCTTTGCCATCCTAGTGGTGTGGTAACTACATCATTGTCCACTCTACCGAATACTGTACGATATGGATCAAAAAGGCATTACATGATTAGTGTTGTGCTGGCTCGGCTCGGCCTGAAAGCCCTGGCTAAAGCTCGGCTTCAAAGGGCTCAGGCTTCTTGTCATGGTCCGTGCTCGGTCACGTTCTTTCCAAAGAACAATCAAAGGACGGCTCCGATGGAGTCTCCGAT
>Ga0193743_1001066_pt1 | contig 20972 bp, 27 predicted proteins | sample L2c2metaG_FD_143038 | JGI IMG/M metagenome (GOLD analysis project Ga0193743, IMG submission 143038) | Soil microbial communities from a riparian zone of the East river system, Colorado, United States - L2c2 | ecosystem: Environmental > Terrestrial > Soil > Riparian zone | place: USA: East River... | reverse complement strand
TACCATATTATACAAGATGTTAGAATATATACGTTGCCTTAGGTACTGATAGAACATGCTATTTAACGAGCGAGGAATGAGGACAACGAGGGGGATTTCCATTTTGGGTCGTTCGGTCGGGGTTTGAAAAGTTCATCTATACCATCACGGTAAAACTTTTCCAGACGTTGTGGTAACTTAGCCGATACCGAAATAGAAAATCGGCCACCACGACGTTTGGCTTCGAGACTAATTCTTAGATACTAGTAAAGAAAACGGAGTGGAAGACGGCTAATCAAGGATGGGAGCATCCCCGTCGCCCTTGTTACTCTTACGGTACTCATGGCATTGAGAAAGGACCCTTTTCCAAATCCAATGCAAGATATTAATATTGAAGGTAGTAACAAATTAGGTGGAAATTCATTTCTAGTAGAAATTCCTGATTATTGATCCGAACTATTTTTTGAACATGGCACTTCCGCCAAATGGGCCTGGATCATGTGGATGTTCTGTCTGGCTTTATCGCCCAGATGGAAAAAGTAATTGAAAGGATTACAAAGCACACTGCATACACTGAAGGGGAGTCGAACCCCTGCCGCTTGCTTGGAAGGCAAGCATGATAACCGCTTCACCATCAGTGTGTCTTACTACAACCTTCTTTAATAACATACATGGCCCCTGTCACGGCTATAGATAATATTGCCATCAGCCGTTGTCATCACTCCCCTCTTACGCAGCCATGCAACATTTTGGCAAACAAGCCCTCCGTGTCACCAAAAACTACACAAAAGGATACTCAGATACTCAAGCAAAGGTTCGCGATGCCACCTCGAACGATCCTTGGGGACCCTCGGGCACACAGATGAACGAAATCGCTCAGATGACTTACAACCAGTTGAGTTTCTTTCGGCTTAGCGTTCTTGCTCTCTCCTCACCTGGCAGATTCTTTCACTAGAAATGACTTTATAGAGATTATGGAGATGCTCGATAAGCGTTTGAATGATAAAGGAAAGAATTGGCGGCATGTTTTCAAGGTTTCATGAATTTTATTTCTGGGGTTTGGGGGACGTACACTCATCATCAGGTTATATTATTAGAGTTTGACGGTATTGGACTACTGCCTTCATCAAGGATCGGAAAATGTCGTGATCTACTTTCGCGATAATATCTACGTGGTCAAAACACTCAAAGAATTCCAATACATCGATGAGGACGGGAAAGACCAAGGCGCTAATGTAAGACAAAAGGCGAAGGATATCACCAATCTCCTCCAAGATGAATCGCGGCTTCGAGAAGAAAGACGTGCCAGAGCAAATATGCGAGATCGTATGATTCGTGGTGCAGGTGGAGAGGATGATTATGAGGATGAGAACACACAGAGAAGACAAGGTGGTGGTGGCAACAACCCACCTATAAATGGACTTTCTGGCAAGAGACCTAATCGCGATGAGGACGAACTCCGGAAGGCTATTGAAGAAAGCAAAAAGTCACTCGCTCAGGAGAGATTGACTGCGGAGCAGCGGGATTTAGAGCAGGCTATTCGGATCAGCCAGGAGGAAGAGGAGCAACGGAAACAACAAGTCGCTGATTCGAATGCCTCTGCTTTGTTCGATGATACAAATCAACTGTACGTTTTTATAAATCTTTTTGCATTAGTAGTCATTATCCTCATCGATCGTATCCAAGTCCACCACCTCCTAACAGTGGTTCATCCAACAATCCTTTCCCTTTAATCGATCCTACACCTTATGCCACTGGCCTCCAGCCACAGTTCACCTCCTTCCAACAGCCTGTGCAACAACAATACACTTCTTTCAATCCTTATCAGCAACAGGCACAGGAAGCAGCTCAAGCCGACTTTTTACGTCAACAACAACAATTTTTACTCCAGCAACAACAGGCTCAGCAACAGCAACAACAGGCTCAGCAACAGCAACAGCAACAGCAACAGCAAGAAGAGTATATGCGTCAACAACAGCTCCTCCAGATGCAGATGCAGCAGCAGCAACAACAACAACAGAACCTGTTCGCACCTCAACAACCTCAACAGTCTTTACAAGCTCAACCTACTGGTTTCGGGTAAGGTTTATATCCTTCGTTCATCTCCTGTTTTTCACGTTGTTGTGTTTGGTAGAACGAACAACCCCTTCGCACCTTCACCATCACCCTCATTCTCACCGAGCCCATCCAATCAAGTACAACAACAACAAAGACTTTCACCCTCCTTCAACCTGCCAAGCACATACGAATTACATTCTCCTTCTCATCTATCCTCGTTATCGTCTTCTCCTGCACCTTCTCACACGCCAAGTAACCAACAAGGACGGAATCAAGGCCAGAAACCATTCGCTGTCAAGACGAAGGAAGAAGAAAATGAATCTCTGGCGGCTTTGTTTGCTGAGAGAGAGGGGGGGCAGGATACATTTGGGAATATTGGTACTTTGAGGTTCGTCCTTTTTTTTTGTCTATTTTTATTTGTTCTGTTTATTTATTTACCCCCCAACCTCCCTATCTTATTCTTCTTTTTTGGTACAGATATGGATATACGGACGCTGGTAAATCCATTCTGGCAACTCAAAAAACGGGCTCGAGCCACAACCCTTTCGCTCAGCAGCAACAGCAACAGCAATATAATGAGAAACCTTTCTTCGATATCTGACCAACTTACGACCTCGGATATTTCCAAACCAATCTCAATCTGTGTTGTTCATCTTTTAGTTTCCTTTCTTATTCCGTCATTTTTTGGTTTATCCCGAATTCTTCTCTTTTTCTATTATCGTCCATTTCGTTCTACTTGTTTTACTATTTCTTTAACTATTCAATTTGTTCAAACGTTCCACTATTCTTCTCTTTCTACCCCCTCTTCCTCCCTTGCCTGCGATCTTCAACTCCATCCTTAATTCGTCCCCCCCATGGCAATGTCTCCTTTCCCACCCACCTACGCAACCCCGGACTCGGATATGCACCTATGATAGGTTACAAATCGAGGATATCAATGCCCATTATTATGATTATTTTTTTAAATACGTTGTGAGGGGTTGTTGAGATTGCCTGATATACCATACTCGTTTCTTTCGGTACCTGCTTTGTATAAGCCGCGTCTGTCAATTCGGCAAGATCAGAATATGGAATCTCATTCAGCATCATCAACCTTGCTCACATCCTCAACCCTCGTTTCTCAGGGTGCAGAAGCCGCAAGTTGATTTTTCATCTATGAGAAAAAAGAAATCAACATCAACTCACTTTATGGCATTTGTATAACAGAAAGTTTACCAAGGGTGTTTGACATCCGATGGCAGCCCTCCGATACTTTTGAAATATCGGTTTAGGAAGCATTACCGACATCCGACTTTGGATGCTTCCTTGACTAAGATGAGGGTTGGAGGTGAGGCTCGGGCATTGTTGAAGTGTCTTCGGTGCGTTTTTTTCTCTGACTTTGATCTTATTCCTTTTCTTGTTACTTATCTTTTATCGTTTGGGGTTGGGCAGGTCAGGCGTGAATGTTCCTGGATTGAGATTGGTTGATGCGATTGAGGGTTTGTTAGGTATAGAGTGGATTGAGGGGAAGAGTATCAAACACCTATTGCCGAGTGGTGCCCAAGAGGAGTTTGAAGGTGATGAGGATGGGGAAGAGGATGAGGATGAGGTGGATATAAATGATTCTACCTCACAGGTCATGGATGTAGATCCATTGAAAGAGTTTGGTATCTCTGTCGGTATGTCCTAGGTGTTGAGTTCATCTTAACAGAATGGTTATTTTTCTTCTAGATGTCCTCATGGGGTTGATAGGCGTCGAACTAGCCAAAATGCATATGGCAGACATCATCCATGGAGATTTAACGACTTCCAACATGATGCTCCGACATCCTTCTTCTTTTCATTCTTCAGACGCATCTATTCCGACCGAAGTAGTATGTTCTTTTTTTTCAGTTTCTTCCCCCCAACTTTGTTCGTTCATGTTGTGTGTGTCGCAGGTTCTGATTGATTTTGGACTTTCCTACCACTCGAGTTTAGTGGAAGACAAAGCTGTGGATCTATATGTCCTCGAACGAGCTTTTGCTTCGACTCATCCGGATTCTGAACCACTGTTTGCGTCTGTTCTTACAGCTTATGCTAGAAGACTAGGTACGGAATGGCCAGCCCTCAGTAGAAGGCTAGATGATGGTGAGAGTTTCCATTCGTTTGATAGCTTGGGTTTTTTTTTATGAACATCCTCTCTTTTTTCTTTTTTTCTTCTGGCAAGTTCGGTTGAGAGGGAGAAAACGAAGTATGGTTGGTTGAATCGTTTTTGAGTGAACGCCTTGTAAACCTTTGTATCAATGAAAGAATTTTATTTATCTTTTTCAAAATGGTACTCCAAAGAGTAAGACCATTGCAGATGAGCAAGAATAAGGGACCCCTTCCGAGCTGAGTGAGAGAGATCGTACAATTGGATAAACTATATTACTGATGTCAGTGGTAGAATTGCTATAGAGCTTCGATGAGCCTAAATTCAACGACTTGAACAAGATTCACTGTCCGCAACCCATCGCAAACAATTTGACACCTTTTTGACACCGATTTGTTTCATACCTACCCACCACCAACTTGCCTGCATCAAAATATGTCCTTTCTTCAGGAACTTGGATCTGGTTTGAAATCCAACAAAGCCATACATTTCGTGGACAAAGTAGTTGGCCATGCTCGGGCGGAAGCTATTGGTGAGGAAATCTTGACGGGAAGGTTTAATCATACGATAATAATTTTTGATTTTCTTAGGTCGTTGGAATCCCAATCGTGCGTTTAGATGCATTTCTTCAGCAGGAGGACCATTAGTCTTAGTGGGATCTTTCATCAAGGTCGTCACGATGATCCGGAGGAGAAAGCCCAAGATGAAGTGAGGAACCAGATAAGACAAGGCCATCGTTTTACGAGCTTCGCAGGCGAAAGATCGGGAAATAACGTCAAATGGTGAGTTCTACTTGCTATGCCCCCAGATACTACCAACCCTGACGCCATTAGAAAGGCATATCGATGGACACGATTATATGTGGGCGGTCTCAGAGATGATTGATAGCGCAAAAGAGTTTATCTTCATCCAGGTATCTCCTCTTCTTCTGATAGCTTGATATCCGTTTTTAAACTTGGTCTCTTTACTTTAGGATTGGTGGCTTACTCCCGAGTTGTACCTCCGTCGACCTCCTGCGTACTTCCCTGAATGGCGTCTAGATCGTCTCCTTCAGAAGAAGGCCCTACAAGGTGTAAAGATTCATGTCATTGTCTACAAAGAGGTCCGTTTCTCCCTTAATCTCAACTCACTTCAAAAAGAAAAGGACTTTTGGACCTGAAATGTCTCTAGGTTACGCAGACCATGTCTATGAGCTCAAAACATACCAAGGTAATCTTTCCAGACATAGTTTCCTGATGTCTCTATTGCTAAGCCTGACCTTTTAGCAAATATTGGATCAGCTTCACCCAAACATCACTTGTATGCGTCACCCAGACCATATCGGTGCGAAAGGTATGGTTCTGCGGTTTCGAGCCATTACCCACAAATAAAACCGGTGCTACAGACAGTGTTGAATTCTGGTCTCACCACGAGAAGGTTGGTACCGAACCTAAATTCCCTCCCCCTCCCCAAAAACTGAATACATGCTTATTTGATTAGGTCGTTCTTGTCGACAACCAGTATGCCGCCATCGGCGGTCTTGATCTCTGTTTTGGGCGTTGGGATACGCATACTCACCCACTTGCGGACGTCCACCCGACTGACTTTTCTAAGACGTTGTTCCCGGGTCAAGATTTCAATAACGCTCGTATCATGGATTTCAAGGATGTTTACGATTATGTTAGCAACAATCTGTCTATTGAGGATAATGCCCGTATGCCTTGGCATGATGTGAGTTACGTTTTCTCTTCTTTCGTCTGGGTTAATGTTGTTGTGGGCTTTTTCACAGGTCCATATGACATTATGCGGCAATGCAGTGTTGGATATCTCTCAACACTTTGTTGAGCGTTGGAACGAGATCAAGAAGAGAAAGGTATTTATATTATTCTTGCAGTTATCCGTCAGATTCTGACCTTTTCGATTGCTACAGTATCGAGAGGATGAGTGAGCAACTACCCCTTTCTCGACCCGTCATTCCGCCGGTCGGTAGCTAATTTGGTAATGAAGCACGTACGCTTGGCTCGCTCTACCCCACGATCCCGACTATGCACCAAATGAAGCAGTAGCCAGTATGTTATAAGTCCTTTTCTGCATTTTTATCCCTCTCTAAAAAAACGTCTCACTTCTAGACCATCCCCATCTTGATCGCTGGCGCGAAATTGGACACAAATATAAGCAACGTTGGCACGGTCCCGGTGCCAGTATAGAGCAGGATGACAATCGATATCGAACTCGCACTCAAGGAAGTTGCAGAGTTCAAGTCATCCGCAGTGTCTGTGATTGGTCACATGGAGTATTGACCGAACATAGTATTCAAGATGCCTGTGAGTGTTCTGAGTAAGGTTGAGTTCATAATAGCAATTCTTCTTAACTCTGTTTTGCCTAGACATCCAGTTAATCAAGGAGTCGGAGCATTTTATCTATATAGGTATGTGGACATTCTCTCTGACACTTTTTTGTTCTGTGGCTTATAACATGTGTTGTGTTAGAAAACCAGTTTTTGTAAGCCGATGGTTCAGCTGAGATTCTCAACCTCATTTATACATTTTTTCACCCAGCATCTCTTCTACCAAGGATGGCGGCGTCGTTACCAACTTGATTGCCAAAGCCCTCGTAGACCGAATTTTACATGCCGCCAAGTACGGTCAGGACTTCCAGGTAGAGATGCATTTATTTTTGTTCAATTTTTCTCTCTTTTTCTATAAAGCCCTAATCTTCTTCATTTGTTTTCGTTTAGGTTGTCATCGTGATCCCTGAAGTTCCGGGTTTTGCTGGTGATATCAAGAGTGACAAGTCCATTAGAGCTATTATGGGTGCTCAATATCGTACTATCAATCGTGGTGGACATAGTATCTATGAGGAAGTTCGTAATGCTGGGTTTGATCCGTACGTCCGAACCCCGTTTGCGTGGGTACTGGGCACAAATTGACTTTTTTTTTTACTTGTTAGGATGAAATACATTCGTTTCTACCATCTCCGTGTTTATGATAGGATCAACGCACCTAGAGGTCAGTGAGAACGTTTTATATATCAGTGTCTAATCATTTCATCTTTTATCTCCCCCCAGGATTCATCAAGCAAATGGAACAAAATTCCAGTGTCACGTTCGGCGAAGCCCAAGTGGCTTTAGCTCGTCAATGGGTTGCGGGAGATTTACTCACCAATCAGAAAGAGATCATCCTTAGCATGCCACGGGAAGAGGAAGGGTTGTCGTTAGTAGCCACCACTGACTCGGAGAAGGAGAAGGGGAAGAAGGATAAGGAAAAACCTACGACTTTCAAGGTACCTATCCCCGAGGACGACGAAGCTGCTCGTCGGGTTGTGGAGAGGTTTCAGAATGGTGCTCGTGGTGTACGCTCGGATAATGCGGTTGCGGACACTGTTGCTCAGCATATGCTTGGAGATGAAACTAGCCTGCTGGAGGAGGATTGGTTGGGTACCGAGGAGGAAGAATTGAATGCGTGTGTTTTTTTGTTTATTGGATGGATGGTTGGTTTGCTGATTGTGCGGGGGTTTTCTTCTTGTTGTTGTTATCAGTTACGTTTCCGAGTTGCTTTACATTCACTCGAAAGTTATGATCGTGGATGATAGAAGAGTCATCGTAACTTGTTCTCTCTTGTTGGTCTCCGATTACTTGTACTGACATGATCGTTAGATGGGATCGGCCAACATCAATGATCGCAGTCAAAAGGTTTGGACATACGATCAATCCTCGTCATTTCATTAGTTTTTTTTATTCATTCCTCACTTTAGGGTGACGGCGATTCTGAGATTGCACTCGTGGTCGAAGATGACGATATGATCAACTCGACTATGAATGGTATTCCTTACCCTGTATCTCGTTTCGCGGCAACCCTTCGTCGTCAGCTTTACAAGGGTAAATGTCTTTTTGCTTTTTCTCTTGTACTTGGTTTCAAAATTTCTCATTGCGTGTTGTGCCCCATCAAGAACATCTCGGTCTCATTCCTCCTCAAAATTGTGACAGCCGTCACCCAGAGGTCACCAACGCTATGCGTCCAGCCCCCGTTCCTGCAGACGACGACAACATAGGGTCTGAAGAAGATCGTCTCGTTGCTGACCCCCTGGCCGACTATACCGACCAGTTGTGGAAGGAGACGGCAAAACAGAATCGAGAAATTTTCACGGAGCTCTTCCGTCCTGTACCAACGAATTTAGTTCAAAACGTGGAGGCTTATGATGTATGGTTTATTCTTTTTTTTTCCTTTCATCTAGATTGATGATGGTTTACTTGTGTTTCAAGCGTTATCGTTCGAAAGGGAAGGTTGGTCATGTGGTTGAAGGAGTACCTTTAAGTCGTGTCAAAGATCGTCTGAGCCTAGTCAGAGGAGCTCTTGTCGAATGTCCTTTGGTTAGTAGTTCTCCCACCCAATTTTATTTTTCCAAACCAAAACTTAAAAAAAAAACCCCTCCTCCGATACAGGATTTTTTGATCGAAGATAAAGATCTAGTGTCAGGTCCTGAGTGGACCGTTCTCAATCCAACCCTCCCAATATATATCTAAATTTTTATTATATATTGCTCTGTTTAAATTTATTTTTTTACCTCTAGCTATTGGTATACAATGAAAGTGTATCTCTTGTATAAATTCAATTATGTGTTGATCTCTCCAAAGTACCAAAGTACTTCCAAGTTCCTGACAAGCAAAACGCAATAACATCATTATTGGAAACAATATATAAGCAATAGATATATTATTAGGAAAGAAAATATTATAAAAATTGACTGGGCATTAAGAGGCAGGCCGTCTAGGAGGATGTTATTGATCTGTTATGGATTCAATTTATGTTGTCTGTGATCTCTCTGCCCCAGAGTACTTCCAGTCTGTATGACAGCATACGCAATAACAACTAATGATCATTATTGGAAATCTGTAAACGAGGAGAAAATCTATGTAATTATAGATATTAAGAAAGAAAAAGATAAATAAATAGATAAAATCATTGGGCATTAGGAGGGAGGCCGTAACTCTGGAGGATGTTATTGATCATGTCGTTGATGGTGAATGCATCTGACAAGTAAACCATAGGAACGTCAACCTCCAACTCTTTGAGAACTTGTCCTTTGAATTGCGCAAAAGTAATGGAATCGGCTCCGCAAGAAGTCAACGGTTCCGCGGTATCTAAAGGGAAGAAAAAAAGAAAAAAAAAGAGGTCAGTGAAAAATGTTCCGGCAGTCCATTAGGCTGAATTCAAACGCACCAAGTCTCTCATTCGGCTGCAATTCAAGAGCGACTCGTAGGATATCGATGATGATCTTATTGGCTTCAGCTGCAGAAAGCAGTTGTTTGACGCTAGTAGATGCAGTCCTCGAGGATGGAAGAAGGCTGGCGAAGAATGGATCTTTGGCATATGCTGGAGTCGCGGACAGCTTCTCGGAGTCCATGCGAGCGACGACTTGCAGAGGAATAGGAACCATCATCGCCTTCATGATCAGAGGAATACCCTCGTCGTGTTTCATGAGGAATGCGAAGCTCTTGGTCATGTCGATATTGTCAGTCAACTTAGACTCCCAAGCACCAAGTTGTAAGGATGCAGCAGGTAGACCGGAATTGTGACGGTAGGTGGCAAGAGAATCCATGAAGGAATTGGCAGAGACATAAGCGATTTGGCCAGGGTTTCCAACGAGAACACTGTAGAGAATCAGACATTGGACATTTGAAAGAATGGGACAAAACTCACTTTGTGCTGCTGAATAGAACGAACGATTCTAGCGCAAGATTGAGATCTTGACTGGCGATGTGCAGGTTCCAGGAGCCAATGACTTTGGGACGGAGGACATTTTCGAAACCAGCTGCGTTCGTAGCGGCGATTGTGGCATCGTTGACCACGGCGGCTGTATGGACAATATTCTTCACTCCGCCGAATTGCGAGTTGATATCGCCCAAAGCAATCTTCAAGGCTGGCAAGTCGCAAACATCGACTTGTCGATAAGTGCACTGGATTCTTGCGCTAGGAGGAAGGTTCGAAAGTTCTTTGATGACCTGGCGTCGGGTTTGGCTCAGAATGGAAAGGTAAAGGAAAGATTTAAGTGATGACTTACCTCCGGGTTCGACTCTGGTCTTCGCCCAAAGAAGACGACCTTGTTGCTACCGGCGGCAACCAAAGCGACTGCCAAAGCACTCCCAATACTACCCATGCCAACGATGACCGTAGTACCGGAGATAGACCTTGAAGTCGTGATTTTGTCGATTCGCTCCAAAGTAGGGACAAGTCGAGAAAGAGTTTGATCGGATGATTCTTCACGGTAACTGACGAATGTGTCAGCAAAGGCAGCTCTGTGCCGAGCCTGGATCTCGCTATTAAGAATGGATTGGAGTTTGATGTCAGAGAGCGTCTCGAGATTGGGGAGATCAAGAGCCCAAGCGGCGTCATCAAGGCCAGTCTCTCTTCGGAAGACCCGGAGCATGCCTTGTACAACAGCCCCAACCAGAGCAAAGGGAGTTGCTTGAGAGTTGGAGAAGAGGTCAAGACCTTCGTTGTACAAGTCCACAGGGGCCGACCATGATGTGAGCGCCACCAAGCTCGTAATTTGGAGCTTGGATGTCATGATGAACTTCATGAAGGAAAGAACTTGCAGGTATAGGGAAGAAAATTCATTGGAACCAGGGAAGTTGTTGGATGCGGTCAGATCCAGGACGATCAATAGATCACGATTTCGCAGAACTTTTGGAAGGGTGCTGAGTTCCTCAATTGGCATAGTCCTGACCGTGCTGTTCATATTTGCGGCATTGTCTTGAGCGAGGTTTATAGAAAGTGTGTCCCTTGCCGAAGCAGATAGCGCACGCAGAACTCTGGAAGCGCTGCCACTTCCTACGTAGAGCAGTTCGTCGAATTTGTGATTTGTGGCGTCCCCTTGAGCTGGAAGATTCTGTTTTGTCCATCCGTTTCGAAGCCAGCTATCGGGATCTTCGGGTCCTTTCTGTTCCTGGATGACGACGCCACGGGGAACCCATGCTACCGAGTATTTCCTGCAGGATACTAGTAACTCTCCAGAATGCGAAAGGACCTCGAAAGAGACCGACAGAAGACGACCATTACGCTCGACTTCGAGAGGTAGGTAATAGCGGCACAGGAAGTTGGCAGGGATGTCGTCAGTGTGGAGAGTAAAGTCGTCCAATGAAGTGGGCAGGAAAGCTCCTTCGGCATCGTCCACCTCGGGGGCAACTCTTGATGCAATGGCTCCGAACATGTGTAAACATGCGTCTAGCTTCCGAATGCGATCGTGAGCTGGATTTTCTGTGACGGACACATTGATGTCTGCATCGGCATGGTCTGACCATATCCTGACCTCTTGTACAGTGCGGAAAGGTTCCCCGAATCTCACATTCTTGAAGCATTCGTAGATCTCGGCCTTGGACATCATCTGCGATGGTACAACCTCAGGTGCCTTCTCCAACTTTTTCGGGGTGCGAACCACGAGTGTCTCGGCGATGGTGCCAGAGCATATCTTGGTGCCGGCGGGGTCGTTTTGGGTTAGACTGTAGGATCCATTGGAGTCAATCTCGGCGCGGGCTTGGGTGTCTGGAGTCTCCAACACAAGTGGTAGATGGAATCGAATGGTTTTAACGGTTTTGGACCTGGACGATCGTGCAAAGAAATCTACCATGGCAGCTCCAGGTAAAACACGGCGCCCTTCGATCCTGTGGAGATCCAAGAAGTCGCACAGAGGTTGGTCAACTACGAATTCGGGTTGATTACCCGATTTCTGGGGGGCAGACTCGATTTGATGGTGACCAACACCCAGAAGGGAGTGGCGAGTGGCGATATAAGAGGGGTAGTTGTAAAGACGTTGGAAAGGATAGGTAGGGAGCTGCGTGAAGGCGAATTGATGAGGCATCTGAGAGAACAGCTGTGAAAATTCGACGGAGAAGCCCTTCTCGAATAATGACGACAGTGCTGAGAGTAAGGCGACGATCTGATTCTTGCCCCGTTTTCCGGTCAAGGCCAGGCGAGATTTCTCAGAAAATTCAGGGGTTTGCATATTGGACCAGACTGTGGGCTGTGGACCGACATCCAGGATCACGTCAATGGAGGAAGATTTGTGAGCAGCCCGGGCAGCTTGAATAAATCGGACGGAGTTCTTGGCGTGGTTAACCTATCCAATTTTCAGTCAGGAAGGCAATCATATCACAAAGTGCTGAATTTACCCAGTACTCCGATCTCAGATGTTCGTGTTTGGCAATTTCTTTTCCGCGTGCAGTGGAGAAGAATGGTTTCTCCAACGCATCAAAGGAAGATTCATGCTCATTCAACCATGCTTTCAGAGCAGGAAGAGCGGGCGCGATGGAAGGACTATGGAAGCCTGACAGAAGGTCAGATTAGATTCGAGAGGTTGGTATTAGATTCACCTTGGTCCACAACCAATTTCGTAGCCCGAAGTCCATCTGCTTTGACTGCAGAGATCAGCTTTTCAATGGCTTTCATCTCTCCAGATACGACGTGACTTTCTGGGCCATTGTAAACAGCGATAGCGACACGACCGTCGATATCCAACTTGGATATATATCTTGCAACTTTCTCTTCCGACGCTGCGACAGCAGCCATACCTCCAGGGTGGGCAGGATTGGCGCGGAGAAGGGTGGCCCTGACAACCACGAACTGCAAACCAACCTCGAAACTGAAAGCCCGAGCAGTCACTAATTGAATCTATGAGCAATGACCCTGCAACATGAGAGATGAACATACCTGCTGCAGCAATTTCCCCCAAGCTGTGGCCCATGACGGCGTGGGCATGGACACCAAGACTTTCCAACCAAGTGCATACGGAATACTGGAAAATGAAGATACAGATCTGGGCGATTTCACTCTGATCAATCGAGAAACCACGAGGAGCCGACTGGTCAATGAGGAAAGGAAGAATGGGGTATCCAGTCAACGCAGATGCTTTGTTGGCGGCATCTGTTATGATAGTGTTGAAGCCGGAGTATTGCTGGGCCAGATAGCGACCCATGCCCTGATATTGAGAACCCTGTCCGGGGAATCCCATCAGAATGCGACGAGCGTTGCCGGCAGATACGGGTAATCCGACTCGGATTCTCTCTTCAAGCCGAGCAATGAGGTCTTGCATGTTGGTCGCAACGCAAGCAAATCTGTATCGGTAGTGTTCGCGACCGACGCAACTGGTGTAGCAGATCGAATGGAAGAGGGAAGCATCCGCATCCAGGCAGAAGTCGAGGTAATTGTTCAGATACTGGAGGAGCGCTTCTTGGCTCTTACCGCTGACAACAAACATCATCGGGACCGAATCCGGGATTTCAGTTGATGTTATCTTGAGTTCTTTAGATGGAGCTTCCAAAACGGCTCCAGCAATGGATCCTGCGAAGCCGTTTGATCTGTGAAATGGTTAGAAGGGAAATAACGTGAATGGACCAACATCGCTTACAGAATCATAGCACGCAGAGGCCCATCTTCTGATTTTTTCAATTCCACAGTTTCAGTGGGAATGTGTAGAGGAACGACGCTGCAGTCGATCGAAGGGTTCATATTGTCTGCTGTGAGTTGGACAAGGCCTGGTACCGCCCCAGCAGCGAAAGAGCCGAGGGTCTTGATCACACCAATCAAGCCTGATACAGTTTCCGCGTGGCCGACACAAGACTTAGCAGCGCCGACAACGAGGGGGTTCTCAGGCCCATGAGACGACTGGAAAACTTCGTTGATCCCCTCAATCTCAATGAGATCGCCAAGGGAGGTACCTTTATCCGAGTATCAATAAAAATCATAATGGATATCGAGTATTAAGGCTTACCAGTTCCGTGAGCTTCGATGAAACTAGGTGCAGGTAAACAGCAATTCTATAACGTTGGAGGTAAATGCCACGTACTCAATCTCAGCTGGAGCCAAATTGGCTTTTTCAAGGAGCGAAAGTTGCATTGAAATCTGGGCTTTGACGTTAGGAGCGACCAGTCCTTGAGATCTGCCATCGTGCTTGACATCTGTAGATCTAACCACAGCAAGAATGTTGTCACCGTCGCGTATAGCTGCACTTCTGGTCTTCAGAATGAGACCGGCAGCACCTTCCGATGGAACATATCTAGTGAGAGAGTCAGAAAGGGATTGCATGACGACCTGTTGTGAACGTACCCGTCAGCTTCATTTGTGAACGTAGCACATCGAGAGTTGCTTGAGGTCATCTTCTGTGCAGACAAAAACCTTTCATAACGATTAGCTTGAGTAAAACGAACATGGAGAACCGCTTACCCAATTGTACCGGGCCTACAATTAAAGTAGGGAAATTGGATTATGATGGTACCATCACAAAACGAAAACAACTTACCATGTATGTGTGTTTGCTCCGCAGACGATTGCGGACTCTCCTTGACCCGATTGGAGGTATTGAACGGCTGAAGATGTCATGAGCATTCTGAATTGAAAACGGATATGAATAATGGGCACCGTGGTCGAAAACGATCAGCCCAGAACTGCAGGCGGTGTCAACAGTGAAAGAAGGACCGTGTACGTCAAGGAGGCTAAAACACAAACGTGTAAGTATTCAGTTCGGTCGTTTATCAAGAGAATTTACTCACTAGCTGATCCGTCCGCATGCCGTGCTTGTAGCAACACCTGTCCCATAGAATCTGGTATAAGCTGAAGGAGAAAATGTCAGATGACGTGTTTGAAACCCCTGGAGTTAGACACATACCTCCCCAACCCTTATCTGCGAACAAGAGTTTGATGTAGCCTTCATCCATCCCGGCAGCAACGAAGACGCCCATATCACTGCCTTTGATCTTCGAAATGGGTATATTGGCGTTTTCCAAAGCTTCGAAAGCAATTTCTAACGAAAGTCGGATGTTGGGTGAAACATGGAAAGCCTCTGCTGATGAGATGCCGAAGAACGAGTGATCAAATCCTGCTAGGTCGACAAATCCAGCCTTTTCGAGAGTGATGTCGCAGGGAGCTGGGGGTTCTTTAGAATCGGGAGATCTGTAAAAGCTCTTATGGTCCCATCTAGCTTCCGGAATTGGGGTCATGATATCGTCTCGTTGGTTGATGAGCGCTTTCCACAGGCCTTCCGCGTTGTTGATATCTCCAGGTAGGCGGACGGCCTGGCCAACAATGACAATATCTTCCTTTAATTCAGGACGAGCTGCAGACTTGATTGAAGGACGAGCAGTCGAAGAAGGACCTTCTAAGCCAAGGTTCTTGTGAATAGCTTTGGTCAGAGAGACCAAGTCGACGTAAGTGTGGCAGGTATTCAAAGGAAGGCCCATGTTGAGTTGACGGTTGAGCTTGTTCACGATCATGGTAGCCATAGCTGAATCCATTCCGAGCTAGCATAATACATAAGCAAGTGATGAAAAGCGCAAAAAAGAAGATGCTGACCTCAGCGAAAGTAGCCTGAGCGTTGTTTTCCAGCATGTCCGCTGATATTCTCAAAGTTTCAACAACGATATTGGAAATAATGCTGGAAACTTGGTCCTTGGTCCTGCCCTGGGAAAGGTTTTCGGAGGGCTTGACGTCGGCCTCGGATTCATATCCAGAGCCACCAACGAGGGAGAGGAGTTGGTCGCCGAAAACTTCTTCTAGCTTCTTGCGGAAGATAGCACCCTTCTTGGTAATGGGGATATGTTGGTCCTTAAGAACTAGGACCCTAGCCCACGAGATGCGAAGAGGAGGTGCTAGACCACGATTGGCTGACGCGATTGCGCGTGTAATTTCAGAAAGAATAGCGCTAGAAGACTTCGTAACATCTCTTGCAGGCTCGACGATAGCACAGATGACTTGAGAAGAGGTTTTGAGGAAATTGTTGCCGACAACACAGCTTCGGGCGATGGCGAGGCACTGATCCAGAGCCGCTTCAATCACACGGGGATCAATCGATTCGCCAGAGCTCATCTAGGTAGGCAGTCAATAACGATGCGTTCGCTACTAGATGCGACAAACCTGGATGTAATCTTCTTTACGGCCTTTCCAAACTAACCGTTGTTCTGCGCTGCGCCCATAAACATCCCCAGTTCGGAAGGTGACAGCTCCATCGGAGCCGATTGTGAAGGCTGAGTTGTCAAATCGAAGGTAACCCTTGCTGATGATGTGACTCTTGATCACAAGCTCGCCATCTGTGATACGTTTTAATGAGAAAAACAATTGCTATGAAAGTAAGAATGACCTTACCGGCGGCATCTCTTCCCTGTTCATCGATAAGAGAAAGCTCAGCACCAGGTACCAAGCACTCGTGAGCGAACCATCCTTTAGGGCTGTTGATAGTTGAATGGAATAAAGGTCCTAATGAACGAGTTGGTCAGTACTGCATCGATTTTGAGTGCTTGGATCCTATCATACCTCCGACTTCCGTCATACCAAGGTCAAGGAGCACGGGGAGACCGACTTGCTTAGCCCATTCGATACATTCTGCGCTGGTAGATGCTCCGCCAGAACCGAAGACTTTGAACAACTTAATCGCCTCCATGATACGCGCCCTACGCGTCTCATCTGATTCATTCTTCCATGCCTTCATGAAGCCTTCGAGAACCCATGGGACACCAGCAAAAGCGGTGGTTTTTTTGGAGATGGCAGTGTCCAAAAGTTGGGTAGGTACGTCGAGATAGCGAGACGCATTCTTGACGACATCCGCTCCAGTAGGGTAGGCAGAAGGGACGACACCAAAAACGTAACATCCAGCGGTCAAGAGCGTAGCTGCGCCAATGTCGTGGGACAAACCGATGATGTGAGACCAAGGCGACCATCCGAGGACACGAAGATGATTGAAGTCCTGCTGGGGCCAGACTTTCTTGAACCAGGAAAGGCGTGATTGAGAACCATTGATGACATTTTTGTGAGAGATTGGAACACATTTAACGTTGGAAACGGTAGAAGCGGAAGAAGTGTGAAGGTACAAGGCGATATCTTCCGTAGTGGGAGCAGGGAAAAGAGAAGCAGAGAGTCGAGGTGCCTGATCGAGGTATCTCTGGGATAGAGCGGTAACAGTGGTATCTTTTTGGTCGAAAGGAAGGCAAGGAAGGGAAAGATCTAAAAGGGCCCCGTCAGCGGCTGACATTAAAATAAATGAAAGCAAGGGGGAAAAAACCTTTTACAATACCCAGAATGACAGATTCGGTCGAGGGTACCAATACACAGGTAGGTGCAATGTTGTGTAACATACGCTCCAAGATCTCGCGAGGAACGTGATAATCGAGAGGAGCGAAGACACCACCGAGTTTCCAAGTAGCGAATAAAGTGGCCAATACGTAGGGGTGATTTTCACTGATGACGGCGACGACAGGTTTGGGGCCATATGTTTGATGAAGTTCGAGAGCAAGTCCGGTAGAGATGGCGTCTAGGTCGCCATAGGTCCAGGCTTCGTCGCCACACTCCACAACATTACGTTCAACGCCATCGGATCTGGCGATGGAAACGAAGGTATCCAAGAAAGTGTTGTCGCAAGAGATAGAAGAAGCCATGGTATTATCGATAGCGAGTAGATAGCGAGGAAGAAAGCAAGAAGAAAGCAAGTTTGTTTAACGAAACCCGTGGTTGGATGCTGCTATTTAACCGATTGAAGGGACGTTGGGAGATCCACAAACACGGAGGTACGATTCGAAATTGGGCCGCTCATGATCCCGAGGACTGCAGTAGATCGGCGTCCGGCCAATTCGATGAAGGTGGTTGACACTTATCATGCAGTGGTGGAACCGTGTATTGTGCCAGGGGAGTCACTGCTCGGCCAGTCTTGGTAGAAATGTTTGCAGTCACTTTCGAATAAGCAGATCGCGATTAGTTTTTTTTGGGCCAGAAGACTGGTTGGTAGACAAATTCAAAGTGAATTAAAGCGGTCGGCCTCCGTTCTTAGACTGGACAAGAAGTCGCTGAGGCCTGGGATAGTTTATAGTATTGACAGTCAGCCAGCGTAAAACAAAGCACTGCCCATGCCCTCTATAATAGAACTCGACAATATACTGAGCCTCAAGTTGAAAGAAGTGCGTTGAAAGGTTGAAGCTTGAGTAAGAAATGGTCTAGCTAGCGGTCAGCGGACGCGACTTAGATTTAGATATCGACTCGGGGGACAGCCCCGAGCTCGAGTCCTGTCACAGATGCCGAGATGCCGTGAACTGGAACCTGGAAGCGTCTAAACGGCGTCAGATATGTTACTCCGTTCTAGTTAATGTTATCGATTCCATTCATTTTTAGACCAAAGATCCCTCCCGACAGCCAACTACAAACCCCAGTACAATCGTAACAGACAAAAACTCCTGTAATCTATCTACCCAAGCGAAACAGATAAAAACCGTAATAGGTTCAAAAAAATTGTCAATAGCCGTTTAAGCAGTGTGCATAAGACAAAGGCATTTCCGCTGAAACTCTGGCATGTAGATTGACCACAAGTCAACGGTGAAACCTCTGAAATTAAGGAAATCATCAAAGATTCGTATTTTTCAATAGATCTGAGGACGAATAGTCAAGAACACTACAGCACCTGCCAGACCACTCTGATCGACAAACCTCGGCCCAGTGAAATAAATAACCAATACACGATAAAGCGCTAATCAAGACCTAAAGCCATCGACGATTGGAAAATAGTATTTCCTTTGGCGCTTGGTTGGCAGGCTCAACGAGAAAGAATACATAGGAACGCCGTAAAAGGTCCCATCGATGTGAAAAGATCCCCAAATCCTACTCGGTTCTCTGATGCCGACATGGCTCAATAAACACGAATAATCCTCAGGTCCAAATACTTTGCACGAAGTCACCAGTTCGAAAAAAAAAAAACAATTCTGCACCAATAAGAAGACCGAAGCCTAGAAACAAGGACTAGACAACAGCGAAGCATAGTCCGCATCGAACGATGATATTGCGCGATATTAGCGTCAGTACTCCTGTGAGGACAAGAAATCCCTGTAACAAATGCTGTAAGGAGGCACGGCTCCACGTCGAAATTGTCAAAACGAGATGACAATCACAATCACCTTGGGCTGATAGGAAGAATGAGAACGATTGAGCTGGAATGGATGGCAATGTATAAATTTGCACCGTACTCAGATACCGAAATGGAACTAAACAGAGTAGTCACCCTGTCAAACCCGTGCGTTAGCGTCGCACAACGGACATATGTTATGGCAAGGACTTACTCAAAGACCCATGAATACGATATATTCCTCACACTAAGCAGTTCTATCCCAACCAGCACAGTGCGCCTAGGGGAAAAAGGCTACGGCATCTTCTATAGAGCTTAGTCGACAGTGCAGATGGCAGCTGAGTATGTCTCTCACGATCTCTTGTACACCAATGCGTCAAGTGCAACGTGTGCGTCGGAGACGGACAGATCGTCGCGTATGACCTACACCAAGTCAGTAACTCAGGGCTTCAGCATGCTAAGATCAAAGGGGTTCCAAACTACGTACCTTCCCATACAACGCAAGTGCATCATCCAATTAACCAAGTGCCTGATCAGCTTAATATGGCTCGTGCCCGTCGAGCTGTCATCGAAACTGAGCACAGTAACATCTGGAAGATACGTTCAATGCCCAACACGAGCAGCCGATTGTTTCTGTGCTTGCCAAAGGCGATGAGAAAGGTCCACCAAACATCATTGCACGCGTCAATATTCATCAAGAGCTCTTGTTGGCGAGCAACATGGCTCAGAATCTAAGGTGGGTATCTAACGTTTTCAAGGGGGCTAAGAGGGAGGAATGACTTACGTAAACATCAGTTTTCTTTTTCCTGCGGACGTCCTAAATGTAATCATTTCTTACTCGGAATACTGCTTCGTTTTGTGGTTGGCGTGAGTATCCTGGCGAATCCCGGACCCATGACCAGAACTTGTGGAATGGACATAGCTACTAAGAAGCCCCGACAAGTTGCCCTTAGAATCCTGCTGGTAAAAGAGTCCTTCGGTACCTTGGGTGGACTCGTCGTACCAAATTTTTCTGAAGATGGATGTCTTCGCAGATCACAAAAAGCCGGCGCAATTGCAAGCCCGGGATATGGACGCTTTACCAATGGCCTGTCTTCCAAAGTATATCTAAAAGACAAAATTAAAATTTCAAGTCGGATACTTCAAATTGAAAGGCACAACCAGGGATAGATGATAACCCAGTTGTTCGACAATTCGCTGAAGGGCGACAGGGAATAGGAACAACGACTCCCGCCGGGTTACCTGAGCTTCCTATAATGGCCCAAGGACTCTTGCGGTGTTCCTGCTCACGCAGTTCTGGAAACATGATCTAATGACAGCAAAATCCTCAACGTTTCACGTCTGGTGTGAAAGCCACTTAGGAATCTATGCGAAAGAAATATTCGAGTAAACGTACGATGCTTCTGTTGTTCAGACTGTTTGAGATGGGACTGTTCCCGGCTTCTAGGGCTGCGTTTGTTGGGACTAGACCATGGCGTATAATATGATTCCCCGTCTGTGGACGAACATCGTGTATCATAATGGTGCGGAAGTGGAGGGATCAGGGCGACGGTAGTAGAGGTTCAAAAGAGAAGGAAGAATGCCTGGGGTGAGGGTGGCCCACCATCTTTTCCGACGTCGTCCTTGCGTCGTTCCTTCGTCCCTCTAGCACCGATAAATCATTTTGTTTTGCTTTCCTTCTAGACCACTGATCACCCATCGGACTAAACCTGCTTAGATTATGTATTGTTGCCGACCAGGGTCTACGTCGCATTTGAGATTTTTTGCTTCTTCGGACTTCCGGGGAGCTGGGGTCCACATCCGCAAATCAAAAGGTCACATTGACACATGTGACATATTTCGAAATTGGTGCTACTATTTCGAATGTCTAGCTCAATTTTCACTCTATTGACATCAAACGTTTTAGATGACATCCAGTACTTAACATTAATGCATTCTGATTTTTTTTTTCATGCCAAATGCAGTTGGCAGTCAAGAA
>Ga0193743_1001065_pt1 | contig 20972 bp, 24 predicted proteins | sample L2c2metaG_FD_143038 | JGI IMG/M metagenome (GOLD analysis project Ga0193743, IMG submission 143038) | Soil microbial communities from a riparian zone of the East river system, Colorado, United States - L2c2 | ecosystem: Environmental > Terrestrial > Soil > Riparian zone | place: USA: East River... | reverse complement strand
ATGACAATGATAAGAATGCAGGTTGTTTTGGTGGTAGCGGAGTGGAGGGAGTATTCCGACGGAGCTCCGATATAAGTCCAACGAAGGTGGCCAGTGGTAATGGTGGCACTGAACAATGGTGAGGCGGCCATCATCGGAGACTCCATCGGAGCCGTCCTTTGATTGTTCTTCGGAAAGAACGTGACCGAGCACGGACCATGACACCCCTGCTAGATCTCGACTAAGTCGTCTGCAGTTGCCCTAACTGTTACGACACTCTTTTTACTTTTACTCTTACTCTGAACATTTGAACTTTACTTGATCTTATCTTATAGATATGAAGATATCTTGATCTCTTGATCATATCTCTTGATCTTATCTTGGTGATCTTATCTCTTGATCTACGATCTTATCTCTTGATCTACGATCTTATCTTGATCTCTTGATCTTATCATCTGATGATGATCCAAGATACGTTTCTTTATATGAACTTTACATTTATTACTTACATGCATTCGACATGCCTTTGACTCATGTCTTTCATTGATGATCGACATGCATTCTACACATGTTGCTGCGCAACATGCTTTTACCTTACACTTGACATGCTTTGGACACACGCTTTACATGTGTTTACCTTAAGGACAACACATGGACATTAGTATATAACTGTAGCTAAATAACCTGTACTCTTTAGCTTGTCTTTAACTTGTTAATAACGATAGTGCTTGATTGGCATTTATCCATTCTCAAACCTATGGATACTTGACTGGATGTCTTCCAGTTGATATTTATGGGCTCAGCTAGCTCCTTGGACAGATGCTTGGGCATTATCAGATACTGACTGTATCCGATCACGTCTGTAAAGACTGAATCGGTCGAAGTCGTAACACTAACAGTAAGTGGTTCAGACCAAGACTGGTCTAAGGACTGCAAAAGACCGCGGTCTTCGGTCTTTTGCAGTCCTGGTCTGGTCTTTTTGAGTTTTAGAAAGTAGGTAGACTGGTCTTGGTCTCGGTCCGTGCGTTTTGGGCAAAAAAACCGGACCGGACCGGACTTCAAAGCACTACGCTGCTCCAAACAACCTATTTAGGTAATGGCTCTTCTTCCAACTGTGCCTGTTTGGTACAAGACCGACTGCTGTGGAGTTTTGCTCCACAGCGAGTCGGGTAATAGTATATATGACCTCTTAGCCTAGCATACAATCCATTCCTCCCTAATTCCCTTTGTACAATGTCCGGAAACTAACACTATACTAACCTCTTTATACTGTTGAGACAACCACCGGAAGCCCAGAGATCACTAGGGTCGATGCTTGCATATATTGGAATGACATAGTTGATAATACAAGGCGGGGCTGTAGATACAAGCGATGGTGGGGCACACATCATTGTTTGCTAAACCAAAAATGGAAGGTGCAAACAACAAAGGCGCATTTGCAAAAAGTGGGGCCTTGTCTAGGGTTTTGCATACAGCTGTCAAAAAGGTTTTTTTTCGGACCCATTTTTGTCCGAATCCGGGATCAAGGCTAGCTATTAGGGTCCTATTTTTTGATGTGCAAACCAATAAGTATGGTTACTATACATGTGCAAAGGCATGAGATATGCAAATTCGAGTATTTCCTCTCTGCCCGGCCACTTCCAGGCCTCAAAAAAATTGAGCATATATCTACATATATAATGAATATATATGTGAGGTTATTTTAATTCTGAACAGAAAGATTGAAATATAAAATGCAAAATACCCTCTTTTTGCCTACATGTAAACATTGATGGCACTCAGGAACAAAGGTTTGCGACTACCAAAAACTCTCGTTGTTTTTACCCTAGCTTAGAACAATTGAGATTTAACACAAATTTGAAATAAAGAGCTGAAAGATAGATATCCAGAGCTGTAGATTGCAGAATACTGTCTGGAGAGGTCAGAGCGTGACAGCCGTCAAAGGCCGCAAGACCTTACGCAGCCTTACACGTGTACACGCTGAGCCATTTGGTTGTGACTGGCCTGTGACGAGTATTTGCATATCTCACTTTTTTGCCTCAAATTTCGGTCATTGCCCGAGAGCGTCAATTCTTATTCAATAAATCTGAAAACTTTACTGAAGGTGTGAAAAGGATTATGGAACATGTGTATAAAATATAACTAATAAAGAGTTTGATTTGAGCCCGTAATTTTGAAATTATAAAATATTTGCATATCCCAAACACATATAGTATTTGGATAAATTTACGGGACCGGTAAAATGACACGGGACCCTGAGGAGGGAGCTAAGGAAATTGCGAGAAGCTGTTGATATGTAATGGGTAGTGGAAAGGAAGATCCGAGGCACTTTATGATCATCACATCACGTCGCGGAGCTCACGAGGGTGTGCAGACGCACGGCGGCCGATCCCGTGCTTCCTGTGCTTGCCAAAGGTTTGCGATCCGTGCAGTAAAAACTCGCTCCACATCATGCTTATCGATGTTGATCTTTTCGTTGTCCGTTGATATCACAGCGACGAAACATCAGCTTCATCAACACGGTCGCGGACTGCAGATCGATAAGCGGCAATGAAAAAGTTTCTTTACTAACTATACTGTACTGTACATGCCATGCGCCTCATCACAGCTCTAGTACAGTTGGCAGTTGCAGAAACATGGGATGGGGTCCTTCAAAACCTTAGCCTGACTGACATATCTCAGTATGCAAGGCTCGTCAGCATATTTTGTTGTTGAGTCTGACTGGTTTCTTGAGTGAGGCACTGCCAATTGATGAGGAATATATTCAAGATAGCTGGGACAATCTCGAAGTTCTATGTTTGGGAGTATGAAACTGTCGAGTTGACCACACGTGAAGATTATGATTCATACAGGCGGTTTGGATGGCCTCGGGGTATTGGAGGGTGAATTTATGTTTATCCTTCGATTCGTTATGGCAAGGCACTGTAGATTCTGACGCTGCCATGGATCAACATCATGGATCAGTATTAGGGGTCAACGTCTGCGAACATACGCACATTGTAACAGCGTGGAAGGCGCCCGCGGTTAACAGCAGACTCGGAGGAGACCCAAGTTTAAGAACTATCTAGAGACGTAAATTATAAATTTGGGGAAGTTTGACATTCGTTCGTGCTTTGGGGCCGTTAAGCTTGTTAGTGGTTGTCAGTATGAGGCATGCGCATGACCATTCATGCACATGCTTTCCCAAAGGCCCACGGAAGGTTGGCATGTACTCCACGACAGGTTTTGTATCCGTCAGTGAAAAGAGGAGAGACGGGAACTTTGGGTCGTGTCGATGGATCCACTATAGAGTGACTCAGAAAATAAAACCCCCGTCTGTCTAAAAAGGCAAGAGTTGTTGATGGCACCCAGCAACAGCAAACAGATGGACTTGTCTTTCAGTTTCCCTCTCTCATCGCCAGGCCAGTGCGCAGCGCGCCTGTATCATCTATCACGACACACACACCTATTTTGAAACTTCCATTTAATGTCAACTCCTTTGAAATCTACTCCTCTGGTGGCACCAGGCCATACACGACCCATCACACATCTTTCTTTTTCCCCAATCCAAGACGACGGAACCTTTCTCCTGGTATCTAGCTGTAAAGATGGAAATCCAATGTTACGAGAATGGACTGGCGATTGGATTGGTACCTTCCTTGGCCATAAAGGCGCTGTTTGGAGCACAAAGCTCTCTCTTGACGGATCCAGAGCTGCTTCTGGTAGTGCTGATTTCACCGCGTAAGTCTTGTTCTTATATTTTTCCATGTTCCTTGTTCCTTTGCGACTTACCTTGCTTGTCATGAAACATAGAAAAGTTTGGGACACGTATTCGGGAAATTGCCTTCATTCTTTCCCCCATAACCACATAGTTAGGAGTGTAGCCTTATCCCCTCAGGTATCCCACCTTTTGACTGGAGGTCAGGAGAAGAAAGTACGGATATTCGATCTCAATCGACCCGATGCTGAGCCCGATTTTCTGTATGACTCTGGTGTGTTGTCTCATGACGGGACCATCAAAAGTGTTGTCTGGGTGGGTGATCACACTGGTGTAACTGCTGGTGAAGATGGAATCATCAAGTAAGAACACGCTAAAAATCAACCATGATGCCTCTAATGTTTCTGTAATCAGATGGTGGGATTTGCGATCACGGAAAGTTACAGGCAATATGACTTTTCAAGGTCCAATAACCTCGATGGAATTATCGTTGCCAACCCAGCGACTTGTTGTGACATCGGGGAAGAAAGTTGCGTTCATACCAGCTCTGCCCAACACCGGTCACACTACCCATACTCTTACCCTTCCATATTCTCCTTCCTCTGCTTCGATCCACCCTGTTCATCAAGATCGCTTTGTGACAGGTAGCACAAGCGATGAATGGGTTCGGGTCCATGGTATAGAGGGAGAAGAGAGGGAGATTTTGAAAGGCCACCATGGTCCTGTTCACTGTGTGGAATTCAGTCCTGATGGAGAGATGTATGCGAGTGGCAGTGGTGAGTAATTCAGACATTATGTATAAGACGTAATCCTGACCATTTTTTCTCCTTCAATAGAAGATGGTGAGTTTCTTTCACATTTCATTTCCGATGAGTATTTTGCTGATCGATATTTCTTGTAGGTACGATCCGACTCTGGCAAACGACTCCTGGCAAGACGTACGGTCTATGGCAGGGAACCAGTATGAATGGGCAATAAAGCGTGCTAATATCTCTATATACTGTTGGAAAGCCTTTGACTGGGTGAATTTTGAGTTAAAGTAATGTTGTAACTGCTGTTGCTCCTTCCGAACACGTGATATATTATTGACCTTTTTACGTCATGCCCGCGAGTCTTTCATCATTGCTCACAATGTCAGAGAGCCATCACCACCGTCGTTCGAGTTCTCCCAGTTCTCCTCAATCCCCCCGGTCACCATCTCCCCCCTCACAGACATATCATCGTTCAATATTGACAATGCCTACACCAGCACTCCTCGAATCAGCCGCGGGAGGCGCACATTACTCCGGCGTCAAAGTCGATTCAGAGACGTTGTTGAAGCACAGAAGGAATAGCTCTTTCAAACAACATACAGAAATTGAGCATTGTCACCAGCGTATTCTGGAGGATTTAACCGAACTTTATTGTGGTCGACCAACCCGGGAAATATTCGAGAGATCATGGCACAGAGATGCTGAATTCGAGGTACATACATTATCTATCATCTATCAGAAAGTATGGGGTAATCATCGAACTTCTAGGATCCGCTTTCCAAGTGTAAAGGCTTTGATGAATACGCAGCACAAGTGAGTCGGACGGCAGTCGAGACTTCAAGGACTAAAACTGACCATCCCTCGCAGTGGTTTGCGATGGTCCGTAAACTTTTTTGTTTGAGTATCCCTCCTTAACTTAAAACGGCCACCGTAGCCAAAGGTTTTCTCTCATTCTGAACAAGTTTCAAAACGCGTGATGTCATCCACACATGCGCCAAATCGTCTAATTTACCATCAAGTCCAAGAATATACTACTCGTTTAATGAAGAAGAAAAAAGTGAGTCTTTGCACTTCCAACCCTACGCTCTCAACGAACCATTTCGTTCTTTTTTCGCAAGACCATCGAATCTATAATTCTCGTGGATATGGACGAGAACGAGAAGATTATCCGACTTGTGGATCAATGGGATGGACAAGAGTTGCCAAATTGGTTCGGTGCCTCTTGCCTACGGGTCTTGAATGCGAAGGTCGCTCCTTGGTTGATTCGGGTCCCGTCCCATTGACATGATCGTTTTCCACGTCAAGAGTCTTCAAAAACATTCACAGTTTACGGTACCACTGAACGAGCGTTGTTCCCTGAAGGATTTTCCTATAACTCCTCTACGTGGGTTTGAAATATGAACTACTTGTTGACTTTTAAGGTATTGGACCAGAGTCCATATCGTCGTAATCTTCTCCACTTGAACCTCCAAAGCCTCGCCATCCGTGTCTCTGAAGTTTACCCCATATTCAGCAATGATGTTGTTTTCTTTTTGAAAAATGGATTTTTTTTTTTTTTTTTTGTAATCCAGTTTACGCCCTAATGTCGGATATTGTACTACTATGTGTGCTGTCTACTATGTGGTCGTAGACTTGCTTTCCTTTCATTGCCTTGTATTATTATGGTAACAGTCGAGGTGGCCAATGTATGATCAGATCCCAGTCCACTTTGTTAATCAAAACAGAGGACCGTTGCGAATCGGTTGGAGGGGTTCCGCTGGGAATGATGAAAACAAAACGCCATTCATGCTGCCTAAACTTCCTTGTTATCAATGAGTAGGCAGTGGATTGTATGAGCTCGAGAGTCTGCTGTGGTGATTGGAATATGTAGGGGAAGTCCTCAAGCAGGAATTGGACCAAGGAACCATAAATTTCATCAACTTCTCCAAAGGAACATTATAAAGGAGGGTACTAATATGTATTAATGCTGAGATCAAGGGGCTGAATCATGCAGGATGTACTCACACTTGTTTGATCTCCGTCTACTCTGTGGATTCATGATGATAGGATACGGTGTCAGAACTCTGCACAATTCCTTCCACCGACCTTTAGCAGGCGAAGTGGTATAAACAACAAAAAATTATGACCCCATGGAGACAATCGGTGCCAATCCGACAAAACCAGAATCAACCAATGCCCGGAGCCTTACACAGAAGTCATCATGAACCAATCAGAGGGCAACATGTATACACCATCGACAAAAAGGCAGAATCTTCCAGGGAAGCACCACTAGATGAAAGGCACCTTTTGAGCCGCATGGCAGCGAGCGACATAGAGCGGACAGAATGTCTTTCCTGCGAGACTGAATTCTTTGAATGAAAGTGACGCAGAAAAAAAAACACCGATTCCTGGTCGACTGGTGACAAGAAGGCAAGCGGTACTCCAAAACCATTATAAGCATCCTTTATAGCATGGGCTCAGATGCGAAGAGGTATGTCGGAAATATCAGGAGAGATAGCGCAACTGGCCGGATGGATATCTTCATCAGCTGGTCCGACAATCCTCAAACTTGACACGCTGGGCTTTCCATTCCGCCTCCTCAGCCTGGATACCCTTTCCCCAGTATTTCTGACGACAGAGGGACAGATGCCACCCATCCCCGGCTTTCTTCCATCGTGCAGGATCAGGACTGGTGACAAGGACCATTGTTTGTACAAGTCTCTGTCTTACACACCGCTGAAAACGAGTCAATCACCTCCAGCCCTCATCTGACGTGGCTGAAAACCCCCCCATATGTTAACTCAAGTTCCTCTCGACCATGGCAGTAGGTAGTCGTCTTCTTGTTTTTGTAGACTTGCTGACCATGACCTTGATGCTAGAGCCGACCTGACGAGTTTCGAGGTGTTACGTGGGCAAGTGACGCGTCAAGCTTTTGCACGGGAAACGGGTACGTTCCAAATCATTTGAATTTGCTTATTGGTAACCATTTCCCTAACATCCCTGTGAGCGGCGGACACCATTTGTGGTAGAAGGCAAGATGTCTCCGGCAGCCGAGTAAAACCGGCGTGTATTCCCTGAATAAGAATTTGATCAACCGAGTTCAGCTGAACACCATGAATTTCCAATGGCAGTGAACGTTAGGCTGTCAAGCATGTGGGTGCCATCGTAGTGAACCTCTGTGATTGTTGCTATGAATAGACTCTAGCAACACTGATAAGAGTCACAAACCTGAAAAAACGTGCGACTATAAGGTCGAATTGAGATAATAGGAGTTCACCAACGATGTATATAGCACCGGTTGAACATTAAGAGGCCTCACGGATTTCTCGCAGAGCCTGATCTGTTCTTAAACTACGCTCTCTTTAGATGCATTCCTGTTTTCCGTTGTTCGGGAAATACGCTGAGAATTTGTTAGATATGGCATTAGACATTGTCCATGGGAATCGACTTTCAAAGACGTACCTCGGTTCGCAAGCAACGGTTGAGCTGGTCTTTTTGCACGTTGCATCCCCAAAAAACTTCTTTCATCCACTCGCATGACATTCCTCTAGCGCTTCGATAGACTCTCTGCATACTGATTCAATTCGTGAGGAGGTGATAAACCCTAAAGACAAAACGGGCTAACCTAGCTTTTTGTCCGCATTTGGAACGGTCCCCGGCGATATTAGTAATTGAACTGATTAGATAACACCAATAACTAAGTTTCTCATCTTCACTACGACCCATGATGTCCAGTTTCACCTCCAACCCAGCCGACGACGTCGCCATCGCCACCATTCGTACCCTTGCAGTCGATGTGGTTGGAAAGGCCAACTCTGGCCATCCAGGTTTGTCGTCAATCAATTGTCTGCTAAATTTAAGATTCTCAAGAAGCTCTACGACTTCAGGTGCACCTCTGGGTATGGCACCTGTCTCTCATGTCCTTTTTTCGCGGTATGTAGCAGATTTTTTGATCCTCAAGCAATCGGGCATACAACTTTTATTTCAATGACCAGATTCCTCAATGCCAACCCCAAAAACTCTAAATGGTTTAATCGTGATAGATTCGTCTTATCAAACGGGTAAGCCCGTGATTATTATTCATAGTCTGAAATATCATCAATCGCAATCTCCAGACACGCGTAAGTGAAATTAAAACATAGCTAGCCCATGGCCGAAATTTAGTGTCGAATCTAGATGCGCGCTTCAATACGTCCTTCTCCATCTTTTGGGCTACAAGCTGTCAATGGACGACTTGAAGGCTTTCCGCCAAGTTGATTCCAAAACTCCTGGCCATCCTGAGGCGAATCATACGGACGGTAAACGTCACTGCACCTTTCAAGTTTATCTAATGCCCTGATTTGAAAACTTAAACAGGCATTGAAGTCACCACGGGGCCTCTTGGTCAAGGCTTTGCTAATGGAGTGGGCTTGGCTATTGCACAAGCCCATCTTGCTGCCGTCTATAACAAGGATGGATTCGACCTTATCAACAATTACACATACGGTACCCAGCTCATCCATTATCTTGAAACTTATGATCTATTGAGCCACGTCGTTCAGTCTTTACTGGAGATGGTTGTCTCATGGAAGGTGTTGCAAGCGAAGCTGCCAGTCTTGGAGGCCACCTTCAACTCGGCAATTTGATTGTCGTAAGTACATTTGCCGTGCCCTCTACCATCTTCCTTGGCTGATTATCATTATGCTAGATCTACGACGATAACCGTGCGTGCTGGAACAAGTGATTCCCAAATTTCAAACTGACAAGTTAACAGATATCTCGATTGACGGAGATACAGCCGTTGCATTCACGGAGAACGTGGAAGAGCGCTTCCTTGCCTATGGCTGGCAGGTTCTTCACGTCGACCACGGCGACACGTTAGTTCGTATTGATTATCAGGTAATATACTTACCAGATTCACAGAGACCTTGCTGGAATTCACAACGCAATCGCTGAAGCCCGCCAAGAGAAGAACAAGCCTACCATCATCCGTTTAAGGACGACCATCGGATACGGATCAAAGCAGCAGGGGACGCACGGTGTCCATGGTTCACGTATGTTTCTAAACCACTATCAAAGGTTGCGATCTATCTGATTGTGTTACTTACTACCCAGCTCTCAAGCCTGACGACATTGAGGCGTTGAAGACTAAATTTGGCTTTGCTCCTGATCAGAAGTTCCAAGTCCCTCAAGCAACATACGACTTCTACGGCGAGTTCGGAAAGCGTGGCGAAGCTTTGGAGGCAAAATGGAATGCTCTCCTCGTCGAATATGGCCAGAAATATCCCAAAGAGCACGCCGAGCTCACTCGCCGAATCGCTGGGCAACTTCCCCAAGGTTGGGAACACAAGTTGCCGGTCTACAAGACCACCGATGCAGCTCAAGCATCTCGTAAACTGTCTGAAATTGTGTTAACTTCCATCATTCCGGTCCTTCCGGAATTGATTGGTGGTTCAGCTGATTTAACTGGCAGCAATCTGACAAAGGTCAAGAACTCTGTTGATTTCCAGGCTCCTAGCACTGGCCTTGGAAACTACGCCGGCACATATATTAGATATGGTGTTCGCGAGCATGGAATGGGAGCTATCGCTAATGGGTTATCGGCATATGGTGGGATAATTCCATTCGTCGCAACTTTCTTGGTGAGAATATATCACTATGAAACTCGGCATGTTGGCTGACGTAGTTTTGTTAGAACTTCGTTTCATACGCATCTGGTGCCGTAAGATTGTCTGCGCTGAGCGGACACCAAGTGATCTGGGTCGGTGAGTAAGATCGAGAACCTTATTCTAAATTATAGCTTACATCTTACATGCAGCTACTCATGATTCCATCGGTCTTGGTGAGGATGGTCCTACGCATCAACCTGTTGAGACTGCTGCCGCATTGCGTGCAACTCCAAACCTTGCCTTCTGGCGTCCAGCCGACGGCAACGAAACCTCTGCTGCGTACTATGTCGCCCTCAAATCCAACAAGACCCCATCGGTCCTCTCCCTCTCTCGTCAAAACCTTCCTAACCTGGAAGGATCTACGATCGAGAAGGCTATTCGTGGTGGTTACGCCCTGCATGAGGAGGTCAATGAAGACTTGACCATTGTCAGCTCTGGTAGTGAAGTCAGCATCGCTTTGGAAGCTGCTTCCAAGCTCAAGGCGGAGGGTATCAAGACACGGATTGTCAGCCTGCCGTGCTGGTTGACATTTGACCAGCAAGATGAAGCCTATCGACTAAGTGTTTTGAGGAGTGGGGCACCGATTCTTTCGCTAGAAGCTCTTTCCGTGAGTTTCCACCGTATCATGACTATGGCTTTGGATTTCCTGAGAATTTTCTTTTTAGACACTTGGATGGCAGAAGTACAGTCATGAGGTATTTTTTCTGATTATTATAGCGTTAGGACCCTCGGTCTGACTGTCATTGTAGCAATTTGGTCTGGTTGCATGGGGTTCATCTGGCCCCTACCAGAAGGTGTACGAGAAATTCGGTATCACAGGCTCGAGTACGTCCTCTCATATAGCAGAGCCTAACATTCAATTGATTTGACTTCGAATAGATATCGCAGTTGTCGGCAAGAAAGTCGTCGAGTTTTATAAGAAGAAAGGTGGCGAAGTTGTATCTCCTATCGTTAAAGCCTTTCGCCTGTGAATGCAGCGATATAAGCTTGGTTTTTGATTTTTCTGATTGAATGAACAGAGCCCATGTGAAATAAATAGAATGAATGACAATCTCTAAACGCATGATAGTTGAATACACTCTCTGAGTATATGCAACTGGGTCGATCAAGGTAGAGGGGCGGTTCCGACAGATTGAGAACAGAAAGTCTAAATTTAAAAAATTATTTCCTTGCAATAGCGATATTGTCCCACATCTTCCTCTCAGTCTCCTCCTTCACCACGTCGACTACGTGGGGCTTCAGATACCGAACATCCTAATGCCATGACGTGAGCTGGTACTGCATAGGTAAGCAGCAGCTACGAGTGTACACACCTCGGAGGGCTGGGTCCATTGTTCTTTTGATATCGGAGCGTGGAGGACGCTTGCTTGCGAAGCCCGCTTCAGACGGTACGCGCGGTCGTACTGTTCTCTGAGGGTTAACCGGCCCAAAGCCTATTTCGGTATACGATGAATGAAGAGGTTTGTAGGCATATGAAAAATTACGCATACTCGCTGAACTTCTGAGGTTTCTTCAACCACTAAAAAAATAAGTAGGTGAGCAAAAGATGTCAACTTCTAACGAGTTGGGATTGCATACACAAGTCATCGTACTTGTAGCCATACTTTCTGTAACCCGAGGCATTCGCGTACCAGTTGGCAATAGGCGCAATCCATCTGGACAGTGTCCTAGATGAATTAACGTATGGAGCGAGAGAGTAGCCCAGAGGACCAAACATTAGCAGTATTTTAGTAGAAACACAGTTGTTGTCGAGCAGGGGCTCGACGGATGTTTCCGGATGTCCGTGTGTGTCTGTATTTGGAAGATGTGGCAGATATCAATGAGATATCGCGGCCATGAAAATCTTCACATCTTGATATCCTACCTCAACGTATAACTACCATGTCTGTCACTGAGCGCACCTACATCATGATCAAGGTAAGATAAAGTCTTCGATTTTTAGGGCTCGTTAGATCGCTAATACGCTTCCTAGCCTGACGGCGTTCAACGCAATCTCGTCGGTAAAATCATCTCCAGGTTCGAGGAGCGCGGCTTCAAGCTGATCGCGCTCAAGCTCGTTCAATCCACAGAAGAACATCTCGAGAAGCGTATACCACTTTTTTTTCAAGCAGTCGCATTTGATCTTGATTTTCATCGCGACGTTGTGTATAGACTACGCTGATCTCAAGGGAAAACCATTCTTCCCCGGTTTGATCAAGTACATGGCCTCTGGTCCTGTAGTCGCGATGGTTTGGCAAGGACTCGATGCGGTTAAGACTGGTCGTGCTATGCTTGGCGCCACTAACCCACTTGCTTCTGCTGTTGGTTCGTTGAATTGTTCTTTCGGCAAAAGTTCGGCTGACAAAAATCGTTTTGCAGGGTCAATCCGTGGTGATTTCTGTCTTGCTGTTGGACGCAACGTCTGTCATGGTTCTGACTCCGTTGAGAGTGCTGAAAAAGAGATCGCTCTGTAAATCCAGTTTACGTTTAATTGTCCTTTATTTCCTTGCTGATGAGCATTATCAGCTGGTTCCCCGAGGGAGTTGTCCAATATACAAGCGTGTTAGAGCAATGGATCTTTGAGTAAAAGAGAAAGTCACGTGTACTACATTAGAGATCATTGCTTAGCTTATCGACGAAGCCTTTCCAAAAACAGGCTCTTTACTTAAGTGTGTCAGGGGATTTATGCGGAACCTTGTTTTTTTTAGCGCGAAGAACGTTGAAGAACGATTCGACGATCTTTCTTTCTTCCCACTGACCGTCACAGATAGATGGTCTCGCCAACGTTCACAACCGCCTTTTCCTTTACTTTGCTTATTTGGCTACAATGCATCCAAATATCCCTCGCTTTAGTAAGAGGGGACTCAGCGTGCAAGCATACCATCTGCGTTTCCGCTACACTTGAAGGCGACACCGTTACTTGTTGAGTCTCCTTTCTAACTATCCTCTAAACTCTCCGAATTAATACCGCAGCTATGCAGATGAGCTGACCAGCCTAAAGAAATCCATCGGTTGGATAGCTTTGTGAGTCGGAGAGGTCTTGTTCTAGCAGCCACGATATTTATCATCATAACGGTCAGGGGATTCGGACCCCATATGATTCCTACCCACTCGGTTATCATGTGGCACAACAAAGATGGAACTACGACATTGTCTCAACGTTATGCTAGTGGATATCATGAGCCAGAAGTAGAAGACGCGCCACCTCGTGTTGCAACTATTGCTAAGCCCAGTCCTTTGATCGTGAGTACCATCTGATTCACATCGTTCAAGCTGAACTCTAACAATTATTTGTAGAATCGTCCAGCCAACTCTACTACATATACCTTCCAGATCCCCGCCAACCACTCTCTGCTACAAAGTCAAGACCCTAGTGAATCACTTGTATTTGCCTATTCCTCTGTCCTCCCAGATAAGGCGCCGGATGCTACCCTTACCCATCATGACCGAGTTGGCCACCTCACATTTGATCTGACGAAAGAATTCGTGCCTCCCTTTGATACACCTCGCCCACCCACTGGTAACTTGAACAGTAACGAGAAGGTCATCATATTACATGCCTTCCTTGTTTCACTTGGATTTTTGGTTCTTCTACCTGCAGGTTCTCTAATCGGTCGATGGGGAAGGTCTTTCACTCCTAAATGGTTCAAAGCTCACTGGGTCTCTAACATGGCTTTCGCATTACCTGTCATTACTCTGGGAGTCTTGCTCGGTCCAGTCATTGTTTACATGAAACCGACATTCCGAATTCATTTAGCCAATTCCCACGAAGTAGGTCCAGAGAAGTATGTAACTCTTACCCTTTTCATTCATTTTTTTAGGTTTGTGGCGTTATCCTCTTCCTCCTGTACTATGCACAGGTGATGTTAGGACGATACATCCACGAACAACGTAACAAGTTGGCTGACCAAGGCCCCATCACTCATCCTCACCCACCACTCAATATTCTCCATATCTGCCTCGGCGTATCTATTATTGGGCTCTCATTTTTCCAAGTAAGCCTTCACGAAGCAAATTGAAACGCACAAACACCTCCAAATTGACTTGTAATCAAACCCTAGGTTCGCAGTGGTTTGCGATGGTGGGAAGCTCTAACTGGACGTCCGCCCATAACGCCTTGGGCTTATCCTCTGTGGCAGGCATGGATAGTGGTACGTGATCCAAGGGACAACTGATAGAGATCAGAAAAGGTTTATTGATATTTTACTACAGCTGTTGCCCCTGGCTTATTTCGGCGGCTATGCCTTGCTCCCCCGCCAACTAAGACTAGAAAGGGAGGCGAGCTATGTACCTGTCCGTCTACCAGACGCAGCAACCGAAGCAAACGCGCAATCCTCCCAGCTACTCCAGGAAGAATAGGAATCCGAACAACGCCCAGTACCACAAAACGCAAATTCGGTTTGACATCAGATCTATAATTGTACATTTCGGAAAAGCCATGTGTTGTTGCAGATGATACGGAAAACAATTGATAGTGCGACCATGAAAAAACTGAGATGAAGGTAGATATAACGAACGATGGGGGTGGGTATTGAAAACAAGAAAAGGGGAAAATATAGATTTGTAGTGATGGAGAGAGAGATAGAGAGTTGAGTGTTACATTAAATACATGTCTACAATCATTCCCAGCCAGCCCATGCAAACCCAAAAAAAAACCAACGACTCCGCTGTTTGTGGGTCGTTCGGAGCCGGTCCTACGGCTCGGAATCGAGGGCGCTGTTCCGGATCGGTGTGATGTTTACCCTGACTGGCACATATCTCGGAACACAACGGCAACAGTTTAAGCTCCGACGCCTTCGTAACAGCAGGTCCGCTAAGGTCGATCTCATCGCCGACAGACGCGTGAAAGAAGCCACGACGACCGAATCGTCTCTTGGGAAGAAAATGAATGGGATAGAGATGCCTTTCATCTAGCCGTGGCTAGAAGTGTTGCTAGATCTTTCTCGCTAGCTGCTGGCAATTGTCTTGAACGTGCCTTGAGACGAACTAAAGGGAAAAAAACATCCATCCTTGTCAATTCTTTCCGAAAGATATTAAGGCAAGGTGGAGAGACACATACGATTTCGATCCAAACTCAACAAAACGACTTTAACAGCATCGGTAGGCACAACTGCTTCAGCCTTGAGCATAGCAGATCGGTCAACCCAATGATCATCCTGCCAAATCGCAGCTTTAAGTATAAGATCATCCATATTCTTCTCCACACTTGAATGATTCCTATCAAAATGCACTTCCTCCGTCCTCACACTTAAACTTGTAAGATAATTTCCTTTGGAAGTTTGTACCTTCAAAGAAAGAGCATGAGACCGGATGTGGGAAGAGATGTATGCCATGGCTGTTTGAGCTGCTTCCCCGAGTTGAGATGTGTTGGCGGAGAGTCCGTCGAGTTCCATTATGACAGGGAGAGGAACGATGATGGTCCAACATAGACTTTCGATGAGGGAAGAGACCATTGATAAGGAAGAGAGGAGGATGTTGGTGTCTACGACGAGGACAGTGTATCCAGAGATGATGAATAATGGAGCTCTAGAATCAATGGTCTTCTTCGGCGCATGGGCTCTGGGACGACGATGGGGTGGTGAGGAGCTAATGGCGGCGTTCCCGCGTTTAGCTGATTGAAGTAGACTCTCCAAATATCTTCGACGAGCCTGAGAGAGAGAGAGAGAGAGAGAAAAAAAGATGAGTTATCCAGTTGTTCCTTTCAACAAAAGAGCCAACCTACCTTTAAAGCTTTAATCTCCTCCGACTCATTTTCATCATCCTCACTCTCTTCCGAAACACTATCATCCTCCGCATCCGCACCATCATCTACATCCATAGGATCTTCTGTCCACCTCCTACCCATTCTTCTCCTCTCCCCCTCTTCCCGTTCAGCTTGATCCTCCTCTTTCCATTGTTTCTCCTTCTCCGCAAGCTTGCCTTCAACATTCCACCCCCTAGTCCCCTCCACCCAATTAAATCCATCAACAGCACCAGCAATATTAACTCCACATCGTATATCTCTCACCCAACGCCTAACCCACTCACTCCCACTCCCCGACAACGACAGAGAAGATGTTTTATGAGCACCACCATCATCTCCATCATCGTCCTCAATAGTTCCATCCGTCAACGCCTTCCCTTCAACCATCTCCAAAACTTCGAGTTCAGCCTTCTTCTCTTCCCCGCTCTTCCAAAATCCTCTTTCAAAAACTTTCCTTCCAACCCATTCCATACCACGTAAGCACCAATCCTCGGGTAACGGTGGCGGACATCCACTAGTGAGCATAATCCAGCGCTCAACATTTTGTGAGTTTTTGTTGTTGGGGGATGCCATCAACCCTTGGTGGATCATTATTTTCCTAGGCACGCCAGCGAAGAAGGAAGCGAGGTCTGCCCATGGGATACTTCGCTCTAAAGTTTCCAGGGTTGGACGATGTTTAAGAACAGTAGCGAGGAATGTCAAGATGACGGTCAGGTAGGGGTTCAATGTCGATCGAGCATATTGGGATGGTTTACGAGTAGGGTGTCGTAGAACGTATGAAAGCATCGAGAAGGTTAATTGTAATGCGAATTTGAAAGCTGGAGGTTGATCGGGGATACCATCACCATTCAGGTCCTCATCAGCTCCTTCACTAGTCTGCGGCTCGGCATCAGGCAATGTAGGCGATTTCATAATACTATCCATGCTGCTCGAGGGATGATGGTTCAGTTGGCTCAGGTGGCGTCCATGTTCTTCATCAACATCCATCCTCTCCTCATGCACTCCTCCAAGCGTTGTCCTTGACTCCGAAATGCCAGCAGCCACTTTCTTCGCTTGCACCCTCATAGCAATAGCACTAGCAGCCTGGGATCCATGTCCACCAATCTCCTTCGACCCTACACACCCCACCTTCCTAAGCACACCCCCAGGTCTTCCATATTCCATAATGGAAGCAATATTGACGACTCCCATCATGATCCATTCACGTTCTTCCGCACCTTCGATTTCTAGGCGCTCGATGAATCGTGCGAGTGTAGGTTGGAAATCGTCTAGTTGTATGTTGGTGAATAGCATTCCGTGGAGGAGGATGAAGAGGTCTGAGGCTTTGGCGTCAGGTATGGAGCGACGTGCTTGGGCAGCATGCGACCAAATGGGGAGGATAGATTCGCGAGATGTAGGGAATGGATGTAGGGTCGTCATACTATATTAAAAAAAAAGAGAGTAAATCGGTGGTGATGAAAGGCAGGTCCAATTCCAAAACAGTATACCTTTTAACGAAATGATACACTGCTCGTAACTCTTCACCTTCCACCTCCCTCGACAACAAACCCATATGATGATGCAACTTGCCCGTACCAGGTTGCTCAGCTATCCCGGCCGCATACCAATCTCTAGCAATATTTCTCCATCGTTCCTTCTCAGGTTCTACTTCCAATAAACGCGCAGCCGCTAGCCCGATACTTGGGGACGGACTATCATCAATCCTTGCAGCGGGAGCATCGCTCACTGATTTCGCCGAACCAGGGGGTGAGATCTCGGCATTCTGTTCCTTCTCCAAGGATTCGGCAGCAGTAGCTTCTGACACGGCCTTTAGGGTAAGTCCGCCTTTACCGCCGGTATCACCATTGACCATAGCAGCAACTGCCATCCGATACCAAGCAAGGTCCCCCAGGGCTTCCAGCCATCCAGATTTAAAAGGGTTAAGTGTTGGTTCTTCGAGAAGGCCTGTATAGAATGTGTAGGCGTAGTATATGAAATCCTGGAGATGTTCCAAAGCCAATGGGGAAGCAAAAGCAGCACGACGGAGTGACTCGAGTAGTTTGTGGAAAGCATAAGTCCATAGACGAACAATGATGTTGTACTTGGTGGGGATATTGCGGAGAGATGCCGGAACGGAAGGTGATAAGGAAATTTCAAGCAGATTGTGGATGTTTTCGGCCAAACTGGTATATATATATCCGTTTTAGATGTGAAAAAATGTTCCAAGGAAGATACAAACATTTTATGATCACTTATTTGTTTCTTCCATTTCTCTTTTTCGAGGTCTTCGCTTTCTACCTCTTTACCCTTGAGGACGACTCTGCTGGCCATAATGTCGTCTGTGTCGTCCATGGAATCCTCTTGCTTGACTTTAGTTTCGAGGTTCGTGATTTCTCGGTATAACTTCTTTAATTGGACGGAGAAGATGCTGTTGCCAGGTTGTTCTTGGTGTGGTGTTCCGTCGAAGAGGGCTGAAGAGGCAGATGAACCGTCGGTTGTCGAAGAGAGAGTGAAGGCAGACGAGGAAATGGAGGCGGCATAGGATGAAGTCGACGAAGCAGATACATAATCTCCTGAAGAATTTGATCTGGGAGATGGTCGAGCAGGTCCTGAAAGTTGAGGTCGAGCCATTACGGAAAAGCGAACTGGATCGTCCTTTCGATGATCGAATAATTGACGAGCAGCGTTACCTCTCTCATCTCGGTGATTTGATGATGATGGAGGAGGAGGAGCACGGGAAGCTTGTGGAGTACCTGTGGATTCTGATATGGATTCTGAGTCGGCTATTCGTCTCATAGGAATTGGGTCTGTGTCTGGATTGAAAAGCTTTCTCGCTTTATGTGAATGAGAGGATTGGGAAGGCCTTGGAGAGGGAGAAGAAGAGATCTTGAGCCTGCGAGAGAAATCCTCTGGATCAGCATCTTGATTTGGACGAGATATAATGACGTGTGGAGAAGCATGTCTCCGAGGAGAGGAACGAGGGGGAACTGATGGCAAGGCAGGCGACTTTGTCCTTGGATGAGTAGTTGGTTGCATTCGCTCTGATTTATCTCTAGGACGAGTTGAACTGAAATAAAAAGATTGGTTAGAGAAGTATAGAGAGAGAGATTTCAGATTTAAAGTACTGCTGACCCTGCTGTTCTTCTACGCAGCGCTGTGAGTTTTTCGTCAAGATCTGTTGGTTGTAATGGACCTTTCCTTGGAGGAAGTGGTTTGTGTTCAGAGTCTACCTGCATTGTGGATGACAAGGGGACTGCGAACAGACGGCGCAGTCAAACGCTCACTACTATCCCCCTTCTTTTTTTTTTTTATAGAAATCCGCAGCAGTTCAGTCTCCACGTGACCATACTGCGCAAGGGTCAACCAGATCTCCGCAGCACACTACCCAACGGATCACTACGCGGTTGCGATCAACTCATCAAGCACGTATTCATATCCACAAGTTCATTTCCTCTTCTTCATCGTCCACACGTCCGCACCTTTTCTAACAGGAACATACGCACGCAGCTCGGTAGAATCATAATCCAGAAGAGGACCCACAAAGAGGTGCGTATCCACGAATCCATTTTAAATTTAATGATGCGTGGTGGCTCCTACATGTTCAATTTTTCATATCAAGTGAAACATGAATCATCTAGCATGTGCTGCTGCCTATCAAAATATAATGCGTCTTCCGATCGTCAGACATAGCTCACCATGGCCTTTCTCACATTCATCTGAATAGAGAATAAATCAGAATCAGCAAGATTATATATCTAAGGCATCAATCTATGCTCCACTTTAGTTATACTCTTCCCAGCATCTTCTCCATAATTCCAAGGAACTCGGTATGACGAGGATCCACGCAGCCTTGAACGACAAGAAAAAAGACCAAACGCAATCCATCGTTGGTATCTCCGGCGGTGGATGACCCTCTCAATTTTTTTTTTGGAGATCTCGTTGGTTACTCCTGCGGCCTGCCTGCCTCCTTTCCAGTCTTCTATGTTCAGCTATGGGAGTGTGAATCAAAGAATCGGAGCAAGTGTTAAGAGGAGAGGCGGAGGGCAGGACACGCAGAGGAGCGAGGACACTGTCTGGGCTACGGTTGGCCTGGGCCAACGCTGAAAGTGACAAGATGAGATAAGGGAGGTGTGGTAGCGCCGCAGCGTGCACACAACTGGCATGAGATGGTTTTGGTGATGGGACGAGAGCTCGATCTGAGGGCTCGCAACTTTGGAAGATGCCATTGTATTCGAAAATCCTGTGTTATCGTGTGACCTCCATCAAACGATGACGCAAGCAGCAGCAAGCCCTCCCCCTCTTCATCCAAGATTGACGCAGGATGAATTCAGGAGAACTAGGAAGGTTTGTACTTGCGGCTGTCCCGCAACCTTAGAATCCCGACATCGGCTTATTTAGAAAGCATGACTTAGGCTCTGAACAGGATGATGCCGTGGCAGAGAAAGGGAGATTCGAATTCAAATTTGAGAAGGGGACAGAAGAGGAGATGGTGATGGCATCGCAGCATGGTACAGTGCATTGCCGCTGGGAGCTTGGCCTGGGCTTTTTTAAGTAACTACAAATATCTACATGTAAACTAATTACCAGGAATCAAATAATTATGAATATACTTCGAGGCCGAGGGCAAGTTGTCAGTCAAGTCCTTAAAGATAAGTTGGCGGTTGCCATTGATTCGACGGGCTGGGATTTAAAATAGAATGTTCACGTCTGCGATGGATCTACCATCTTGTTGCACGCCAAACGACTGAAAGACAAGGCCACGGCGTATCATTTCCTTCAATATTCAATAATATTCAATACTTACAAATCTGCTTCATTTTGGTTTGGTGTTGTTTATCATTAGCTTCCGAAACTCTCCCTCATTCAATTACAGTGCTTTGCATTTGGGACTGAACACTTGTTTTTCTTTTTTGCCTGGGTCAAGTGGGGTGTTCCCAGCCAAAAAAAGCAATCTGATCTTATCAATTTGATCACTGTTGCTCTTTGCCATCTCCTCTTCACTTTCCCAACCACAAGACCACTTTACATTATCTCTATCTAGTTATCTTTATCACTGCTGGCACCAGGTGGTGTCACTGCTGGCACTGGGTGGTGTTTCCCCCAGAAAAACCCATTTCTAGACATGTTTTGTGATTTCTAAAGGGTTTTTCCCATGGAAACACAAAGGGTGTTTCTGAAAGGAAAATTTGAGAAACACATTATGTGTTTCTTTCATG
>Ga0193743_1001064_pt1 | contig 20974 bp, 17 predicted proteins | sample L2c2metaG_FD_143038 | JGI IMG/M metagenome (GOLD analysis project Ga0193743, IMG submission 143038) | Soil microbial communities from a riparian zone of the East river system, Colorado, United States - L2c2 | ecosystem: Environmental > Terrestrial > Soil > Riparian zone | place: USA: East River... | reverse complement strand
GGGTGACACGGCGACCATCCTTTTCACAGGTGTAGAGCCGACCGTTCACATCCATCGAATTTCCGTTCCCCTCGTTCGTATAGTTGCGATAGACCTCTGGTTTGTTCGCAGTCGACATCTCAAGGACGCGCGATCCAAGCACATCGCTGAAGAGAAGAGTACCTTGCCTGGACCAGACGGTGTGAAATCGCCTTGTCTTGAACCGACTGATTCAGAATTGAAATCAGGTAGACGACAGGCAGATGGTTCTTTTCGGTTCGTTGTGCCTGGATTACGATCAAATCGGAATCGATCTTTGATTTGAACGCGTTCACTCGGTAGAGATGAAGGCATTCATGGCTAGCGCGTCAAGATAGATACTTCCCGGCGTTATAAACCACGGCCTCTAGCGAGTTTTCGACAAAACTCAGCCCGCAACAATTGACAGATACAATCGCAGTAAGCTGTTTTTGGCTTGGGATGGTGATCCATCGATTTTTGCGATCCTTCCGTTTGCCCTGCTGGTTCGAACCCTATCCGCACGTGATCAACAGCATCAGGCAGGAACAAGAGACTTACCCCAACTGAAGGCCACTCTTGCGGTGGACTGGATTCGGCCGACGAGGACGGAGGCTGAGGAACTTCGGTGGATGATCCTGTTTTTGAACGGGCAGCGTAGAAAGAAGCATCCGTATGTCACCTCGTGTTTTTTATCCCGGGGCGTCGCGCCTGTGCAACCTAAGGCCGCTCTTTAGCCTTTTCTCAAGCGACTTGGCCATCGATCTGGGAACCTCCAACACCCTAGTTTATGTTCGTGGCAAGGGCATCGTGGTGAACGAGCCGTCCATCGTAGCCATTAACAAGAACAGCGGTGAGGTGGAAGCGGTGGGAAGAGAGGCCAAGGAAATGCTGGGCCGTACACCGGGCCACATAGTTGCAATTCGGCCGTTGAAAGAGGGGGTCATTGCTGATTTCAAAGTGACCGAGAAGATGTTGAATTACTTTATCCAGAAAGCGCACAATCGCAAAATGTTGGTGCATACACGCATTCAAAGTGACCGAGAAGATGTTGAATTACTTTATCCAGAAAGCGCACAATCGCAAAATGTTGGCGCATACACGCATTGTGATTGGTGTGCCCCCGGAGATCACGGAGGTGGAACGACGCGCGGTCATGGACTCAGCTTACCGTGCGAAAGCCAGCAGGGTCTATCTGGTGGACCAGGCCATGGTGGCGGCGATTGGTGCCGGGCTTCCCACCAGTGAACCCACCGGAAGCATGATCATCGATATTGGGGGAGGTACCACGGATATTGCGGTGATCTCTCTGAGTGGCATCGTCTACGCCAGTTCTTTGCGTATGGCAGGAAACCAAATGGACGAAGCTATCATGACTTACGTGAATCGAAAATATAACTTGCTGATTGGCGAACGCACCGCCGAGCGGATCAAGATTGAAATAGGGAGTGCGTTCCCGCTCGGGAAGCCGCTGGCGATTGAAATCAAGGGCCGCGACCTGATTGAAGGGGTAATGGACGAAGCTATCATGACTTACGTGAATCGAAAATATAACTTGCTGATTGGCGAACGCACCGCCGAGCGGATCAAGATTGAAATAGGGAGTGCGTTCCCGCTCGGGAAGCCGCTGACGATTGAAATCAAGGGCCGCGACCTGATTGAAGGGGTACCCAAGACCATCACTCTGAATGACAGTGAAGTCCGCGAGGCATTGAGTGAATGGGTGTCGACGCTCATGAACGCCATTCGTGTGGGGCTAGAGCGCATACCGCCCGAGCTCTCAGCTGACATCAGCGACCGCGGCATCGTGCTCACCGGCGGTGGCGCGCTCTTGAAGGACCTGGATAGGCGCATCCGAGAAGAAACCAGACTTCCTGTCTCGATTGCCGATGACCCGCTGTGCTGCGTTGTTCTGGGGACTGGCAAGATGTTTGACGATTTCAAGCTACTACGGAAGCTCTCCATTGAGTCCGTGTCGAGTCGAGCACATGATTTGTGATAGGCCAGACTTGATTTTGCAGGCCGTGCTGGCGGATCAGCTCAGGCGTATCAGACATGCTCGCATGTTCATGATTTCCGGGTTGCCCGTGAGATTGGTATAGGGGCGGCGGTCACCCGCCGACCCCTGCCACGCCACCGTGCGGACGGGTCACGGAACACCCAGATTGAACTTCGGAGAGACTCACCCGGCAGTGATTCACGCGTGTCTTTCACCGCACGGTAGGTCACAAGGGCGACATGTGCAGAGAGTAGGTAGGCTTCAAAGTCCTTCAGCGAAAGGCCGACTGGAGACTCCGTCTGCAGGAGATCGATGATCTCAGCTTTGGAGAAACACCGACCAGAACTCCCAAACTCCCGGAATTTCTCCGCCAGCAACGAAGAAACGTGCTCCGCGTTGTTCCTCACCAAATCGATAAGAAGCGTTTCCTCAAGCTCTTTCAAGTACTCTGCGTCGTTCATCTTGACTCTGACTTTATAACGGCATGTGGGAGGGATCAGACGCCGCATCTGGGTCTACCGCAATGCGATTCTGAGGCAAAGGCAAGATATCAGAATGCCCACCTTCCTTCAGATTGTGGTCCTGGCCTTTGTCCACGGTCTTGCCGAGCTTCTCATGTCGACCGCGATGCCCGGTCATCGTCGAGGTATTTCCTCGGGGTGATGAACGAACAGGCGACCAGTTTCTGGATGTCGTCCGAAAGAAATGACACTCTGGTGTGACGATTCGGAGTGACGGTCAGAAGCACGGTGCGGACGCACAGACTCCCGCGTCGAAGTCATAATAGCCGCATCCGCTGTCTGCAATTACGTAAACTCTGTGACCGACTGTGACATAGCGCACCAATGCCGCTACGGCTGGAGTTCCCTGAGCTGCAACTTCAGGCTCGGTCTGCGTGCGCACCTTTCTGGAGTGGTCGAACTGAAAGCCGGTTAGTTCTCCCTTTAGACCAGCATTCCTTGAAATCAATAGCGCAGCCTCATATAACCTCCCGGCGGCTTCCTCATATAGGCGTGCAAGACGGGCGCGGTCCTCGTGCGTCAATTCTATTGTCTTCTCCATGGCTGGATCCTTATCTGGATGGCGAAAGCCCGCTCAGGCTCCTCCGCCTTCTCACGCGATCTGCAGAATACCCGCAGAGCGCCGATTCGCAGCGGAGTTGCTCATGACAGTTGGCCTCACCAAAGATCTGAGCATTCGGACAGCGAGATTATCACAAATTAGAGGACTGGGCGTCTCGAGTCAGCGTCGCGATAGCTAAGTGTATGAGAATATGACTCTCATACTAACGTCTCCAAAATTCCTGAAAATTCTGCTTCGGCTTTCTCTGCTTCTCGTTCCGCTTTCTCGTCGGGAGTAGCCGCTGAATCCGACAACACAGACCTCATCTGGTGCGCTGAGAAATTTTCGGGGAGGTCGTTACCGTGACAGTCCTTCACTGTTGCTTTTCACAATCTCTGACGCATTCCGTTCACGCTAAATGCAGTAGATCCCAACCGACACGCCTGCTGCATTGAACAGATCGCCCCCGCAGTTCACAAGAGCAATGTGAGATCAACGTCCACTAAAGCTTGAGTACGAGCGTCCTTCAGACAGCGTTTTGATGCGCCCCGCAAGCGCGCCCGGACCGATGATCTGCTTGCCAGGTGGAGTTTGGTCTTGTTGCCTCACGCCGATGAATCAGATCAAAGCTCTCTCCGTACGATTTGGCGCCCTTGTGAGCAAGCATCCGAAGACTTGGGGGAAGTTGTCGAACCACATCGTATACAGTCCAGTAACCCGGGGCCGTGTCGCCGATCGCCTCTGCGAATTCCTTGATCTGCCGGTGAACGGAAGTGACCGGAGCGGGTGACTCTCAAGCGCCAACCCTTCAATTGCCGTGTTGATCGTTTCGGACACAATGCGCCCCGCTTCCGCCCAGTCGTAGCATCCGAACTTAGGAAGCGTTTCCAAAGAATTTAGCAGCCCTTATTTGAGCTGTCAGCGCGATGTTCAGGCCCTTCTGCGTGGAATTGCACCGCGCGGGAACTACGCCGGCTGCGACCTTGACAGCATTGGCGATCATCACGTACAAAGGACTTTCGGAAGCGCTTCCACAACGCGCCCCTAAACTAACTTTCAAGGAAGTGAATACTATGCCTGGATCAAGCAATTCTCTGAGCACTGATAAGGCTTTCCAAGGCATGACCGCACTCGTCACGGGCGCAAGCAGCGGTATTGGCGCAGCCACGGCTCTGGCGCTGGCGCAAAAGGGCGCTTACGTAATCCTGCATTACAACTCGCGGGATACTGAAGCGACTGCTCGGCTGACTGAAATTCGCGCGCAAGGTGGTGACGGGGAGATCGTACAGGCCGATCTCGCTACCCGCGAGGGATCGCATGCTCTCGCTGCGTTCGCCAGGGACCGCGCAGTCGATATTCTGGTCAACAACGCTGGCTCTCTTGTGGCTCGCACACGCGTTCTCGAGTTCACGGAAGAACTTTGGGATCAAGTTATGATGCTTAATCTCACCAGCTCCTTCTTTCTTGCGCAAGCTGTTCTTCCCGGCATGGTAAAGCGGAAGCGCGGATACATCGTGAACATCTCATCGGTTGCAGCACGGTTCGGTGGCGGCATCGGCGCCCTGGCGTACTCGTCGGCGAAGGCCGCTGTTTCCACTATGACGAAGGGGTTGACGAAAGAGTTCGCTCCGCTGGGGATCCGCGTCAATTGCATTTCGCCCGGAACAATTGACACTGGCTATCACAAAGCCTTTTCTACTGCCGAGGGCCTGGATGGGGTCCGCGCTAACACGCCCGCCGGGAGGCTCGGCACCGCCGAAGAGATAGCCGATGCCGTCGTCTTCCTCTGCAGCGACCAAGCCAGCTTCATCCACGGCCAGGTGATCGAAGTCAATGGCGGCTTCCTGATGGCCTGATACATGTTGATGTTCAGGAGAGTCGCGGCCAGCACTCACACCGGGGGCTATCTTAGCCACGAGATGATAGACAGCCAGGCGCTGCACGGCGCAGGTGCCACGCCATCCATGTCGCCCACGGTTGCAGACTACAACGTGATGGAGCGCATCGCTACATTCCCCGCTCCATCAAGAGCCGGCATCGGACGCAGCACTCCCAAGGTCTCCAAGTCGGTCCGCAAGGCCTCCGCATAGCCACTAGGCGACAGCAGTTGCACGTGGACTGAAGATCCTATCTCTTCTCTTGATCAAGTCCCCACTGGCGAACGAGAAGCCGCAATCTATCGCTGCCCCAGCCCAGCTACGCTGTGCGGCGCAGGCCGGGGATGTCTGCTCTTTGGGAGGTCGTAAGTACTAGCCCTCTCGGATCGGTGTCCACATGGGGCCATGTGGACACCGATTTCCAACTAACTCCAACTAACTCCAACTAGCCGTACGTACCAGAACAACCAACTGGCTCGTTTACCCTCCAGTTCCATCCGTTCCGGCAATAGGCCGTTGGAATAAAACTGACGAACAAGGCGACTTCTGATTCCTTCTTCAAGCATCAGAAGTACACCTTGGCGGCTAGTTCCACTTGCCGTGCCGCATTGAGAGTGGCAGTAACCTGACCGGCAGAGGTCGAATCAATATTCGTCGAAGGAGTTCTGAACGTAGTGTGGTTGAACACATTGAAGAAAGATCCACGGAACTCAAGCGACCTGGTGTCAGAAAAGTGAAACATCTTGATCAGGGAACCGTCGAACTGCACAAGTCCGTCTGCTCTGAGAGTGTTGATCCCCCCATTGCCGTACGTGTAGAGGGCAGGGACCGCAAAAGCATCCGCCCCTGCCCCGCAGGACGGGTTCTTGGAATCGAAGAACCAGCAGTTCGGATTGCGCACGAGCCTCGCAGTTCCGACTACGTTTGGCCGCTGCCCGCCTACGCCGGTATTCGCCTGATCGCTGCTGATTGTCGGAGTAAACGGCAATCCTGATTGCAGAGTCCCAATCCCGCTTAACCGCCAACCAGCAATGGCACCGTTTGCCACTCGTGAAAGGTGTGGCAAGAAAGCCTTCCCCCGGCCGAAGGGAAGATCGTATAACGCACTGGTTACGAGGTTGTTGCGGATGTCATAATCGCAAGGACCGTAATATCGAATGCCTGAATTCTGCGACCGAGTAATGCCGCCATAGCTGCCTTCCGTCAAACACTCGCCGTACGTGTAGGAAACCAGTACCGTGGCGCCACCCAGGGAACGCAGCTCAAGTTTTGTCTGCAGCGAGTTGTAATTGGCGCTTCCGGCGAAACGCGCGTCCGTGATAGCACCCCACTGCGGTAGAGGACGGCGCGTCTGCACGGTCCCCGAACCGGGCTTCGGATCGTTGATCGTCCACGACTGTTCCATGTGTTTCGTTGTGTTGCCGACGTAAGCGACATCGAGTGACATCTTCGATCCGAACTGGTGCTGTATCGCAAAGTTGAATTCCTGCATGTAGGTGTCCTTTACATGCAAATCCATGCTGCTCACGCTTGGAGTCGAGCATGAGTTCGCCGCGAATCCAAAAGAGCAAGGTGAACCCGGATTTGGATTGGCGCTAACGATGGGTTGGCCCTGATAGAAGTCGCCGAGGGTAAGTGTCGGGGTCGGCTTGGTGTTATTGGTGGTCTGCGCTGCGATGAATGGAACCGATACAACGGTGTTATTGATTGCATTGTCATCGGGGAACAAGAAGAATATGCCATATGCTCCGCGGACTACGGTATTACCCTTCTTGGGATTGTAGGCAAACCCGAATCGAGGAGCCACGTCCAGCGTGCTTGTGGGCCTAATTGACGTTGGAAGATGCAGGTTATCGGTTAACTCGATACGGTCCGAAAAAAGAGAGTACAGTGCAGGCGTACCCGGCTGGGCGTTGATAGAGAAGTTCGAAGGTATGACTATCTTTCCTGTCGCAGTATCGAAACCGGTTCCCTGGCCTTTAATTGCATTGTAGTAAGGATTGATCTCCCACCGAAGCCCCATATTTACTGTCAAATTTGACTTCGCACGATAATCATCTTGCACGTACGACGCTTGGAAATTGCCTGCGTTGCCCCAGAGATCCCGAAAGTAGCTGCGCGTGGAGTTCCCCGGGTAACCAAGCAAGAAGTCTGCAAAGTTATCCCCTGAGTAATTACCGTTGAAATTGAAGGTCCCCACTGAGTTGGAGCCATACACAAAAGTCTCCGTATTGTGGAAATTCTCATATCCGAAACGCAGGTCGTGTTTTCCGGTAGCGTAGCTGACATGATCCACATACTGGATGGAGCGACTCTTATTCTGCTTGGGATAGCCGCCGGACTGCCCGGCGAAATTCGAGTAGTTGGAGAGGGTGATGGTTGGAAAGCCTTGGTATGCATCTGGGGAGAGCCCTTCCAAGCCGTGAATACCCGCCGCGGCATTTATGTTCGTGCCTTGGAGGGAACTCGCGAAGAGAAAGAAACTGCGGTAGTACGACACCTGGGCTTCGTTGATCCACTTGGTATTGAAGATGTGTGTTTCGCGGATGAGAGCGTCCTGTCCCCTGCTCTGGAGCGGGAATCCTCCCAGCGCGGGGTATGGGTTAGGGTCATTTTCCCGATTATTCGAGATGGAGTAGCGACCCATCAGTCGATCCTTGGAAAACAGCTGGTGATCGATCCGGATGTCTCCTTGACCAAGCTGCTGTTTCAGAGTGTTGGTAAGCACCGCATGCGAGGTCGTGCCACGCAGTTGATTGGCATGCGGCATATATTGCAACAAATATCGCGCTTGCGGTGAGATTAGGTTCGCGGGGATGATATTCAGAACCCCATTGCTGCTGACCTGTTTACCGGTAAGAGGATCCTTGATCACCGATCGACCCGCACCCGTAAAGTCGCCTGCGCGCATAGCATCGCTCGGGACCACATTGTCAAAGGGCTGAGCGTTGGTGAACAGCGTGGTCTGCAGATCGAGGAAGAAGAACGTTCTTTCCTTCCATATGGGTCCGCCAACAACGAAACCGAACTGATTGCGGTGTAAAGGCTCAACGCGTATTGTCGATCCGGCAGGAGGAAGGAAAAAGTAGTTTTTTGCATCGAACGCATTATTCCGGAGGAATTCATACAATGTGCCATGAAATGCGTTTGTGCCGCTCTTCAGCGATGCATTGATTATGGTGGGGCTATGTCCATAATCAGCACCCATATTGCTGGACTCTACTTTGAACTCCTGGAGCGCATCGACGTTTGGCTGAATGATGGTGCCGCCAAACTGAAATTCGGTGATATTGGCGCCATCCAAGTACCATCCCGTAAAAGCGGGAGATAAGCCATTCACGTTGACATTGACAGAGCTCGCCCGGATCGATGTTCCACCGGCGGGAATGTTCTGGCCGCCCTGAATGTAGCTGACTCCAGGCGTGAGTTGTGTCAGCTGCCAAAAGTTGCGGCCATTCAGTGGCATGTTCTGGACAGACTCCGTATCGATTACCTGGCCTACAGAGGAAGAGGCCTCATTCAGCAACGGGGTCTGGTTCCCGACCACAGTTATCTCCTCCGTGACCGCACCGGGATGGAGTGTTGGGTTGATCGTTGCGCGCTGCGCCACCTGAAGCTCCGTATCAAGAATTTTGACAGGCGTGAAACCCTCACGTACGACCGTGATGGAGTAATGGCCAGCCTGAAGATCTGAGATAGTGAATGCTCCGCTCGATCCGCTTTTAACAGCGCGTTCCTGCCCGGTGCCCAGGCTGCGAACCGTAACGTTCGCATCGGGAATAACGGCACCTGAGTCATCCGTTACCGTGCCAACGATGGTCGCCGCGCTGGATTGCGCATACACGGTACGTAGGGTCGCACAGGCAAGCAGCAGGATGAAAATTGCTTTGGAAGTTTTGAGTGGTAAGGCGCGCATCGATTGTGTTCCATTCATCGTTGTTAGTCCTGTCTTCTTGGTGAAAGAACATGCAAACGATCTGGGATTACTCAGAAGAGGACTTCTTAGAAACGGAAGTTTCCGTATCCAGTCAACGGCTGACGGGTTGGCGATTGCGGTGGATTTCGCTGCAATCAGGAGTGGGCTCACGACACTTAGCAAATTCTTTTATCCCTTTCGCCGCGGAACGAAACCGCTCCCTTGTAGGAAACGCTTCCGAAGTTACGCGCGAGGCTGGTGGTTGTCAAGACATTATCCTTGCGCTACTGGGTTCCAACCACGATCCGCGGGGGGTGGTGACGGCCCACCCGAGGGGATCTGCGCATCCATCAAGCAACTGAAAACTCCCACAGCGCCTGACGTGAATGGGTCTCTCACATCCATTCCGGACCGGAGTGCAAGTGATCCAATAGAGGATAGAGCTCCTCCACGAGGGAGCGGAGTGCCGCCACCTGCACCGGGAACGGCCCCAGTCCAGCCGCCAACGCGCTAAGCTCAGGGCAGGCACGACCGACCTCAAATCGAGGAGCAATGAGCAGAATGAGTTTCGGACCGGAGCTGGCCTCTACCTCTTCTCTGCCGGACGAGAGAAGCTGTCCCACCCTGTCGATTTCCCAATCACAAAGGGGGCAGTACGCTGTTCACTTCCGAGCCGGTGGCCCAACCGAGGAACGCTCGATTGCCAGCACTGTGTGTCTGTCACTATGGCGCACAGAACGGCGGCCTTAGCAATCCGATTTCCCCGATTCACAAAGCTGGAGAAAAAGGTTCGACCGAGGAGCCTTTGTGGAGCGCCGCGGTTGACTATGCCTTGCATGACCAGCGCAAGCAATTCGCCGAAGAGTGGGACAACAACCTGCGCTTGCAGGGCTTCGCGGCAGCCTTCAGGCAGCAGGTGACGACGGTGTCGGCGTGGTCGTTGATGGTCGTTATGCCGCGCACCTCGGCGAGGATCTTGGTGAAGAACGAGATGGAACCTCAACGCATCAGCACCAGTTCGCGGTCGGGGGTTCACCGGCCTCGCGGATGACGGGCTGTATAAAGGGTGGGGCGGCTTGATGCAAGCCACCCAAGCAATCCTCAAGTGGTAAGATACTGTTCGGAAAGGTTTCCGACAGATCCTAGACTCTTTAGCTGTCCAAACTGACCTGCTGTTCTGATTACGTAGTTTGCGATGTGGGGAGAGGATTGACTGCAGTTGCCCTCTGCGCATTGCGTGTTCGATGATTCGGATTTCTTTGTGAGACGTTATAGTCATGAGCGTGAAAAAGTCGCATTTACTGTCGGGAGGAGTTACGCTGCAGGCCGTTGCAAAGGCAGCGGGAGTTACCATCGCAACGGCCTCTCGCTCGCTGAACGACGCATATGGCGTTCATCCGGGAACGCGGGCACGTGTATTGCGGGTCGCGAAGAAGCTTAACTACACGCCGAACCGTTTCGCTCGCGGCCTGGTAACCGGCCGCTCCGACATGATTGGGCTTATCGTGAGTGACGTCCGCAACTCGTATTTCGCTGAAGTGGCGCGGGGCGTAGAGGACGCAGCCCTGGAGGCCGGGCGTGACGTAATGTTGTGCAACAGCGACCTGAACTCTGAGCGGCAGATGAAGTACATTGTGTCGCTGCTGGATAAGCGGGCAGAGGCCATCATCATGAACTCGGTCGCGACGCTTTCTCGCGCGGATCAGCAACAGATTGCCGCAGCGGGCGTGCCCATTGTGCTGCTGAACAGGCAAGGGCGTGCCGGCGCTTTTTCGACTGTCTGTGCGGATAATGAAAAGGGCGGGCGACTGGCGGCAGAGCATCTCCTAAGCAACGGTCATCGCACTGTGATCCATTTGACCGGGCCAAAGAGCCACGCCAATCTGGCCCGCAGATCGCAAGCGTTTATCAAGGCGATGGCGGCTCAGCGTGGCACTAAAGTGCGCACGATTCATGCAATCCATACACTGCAGGGCGGCTATGGGGCGGCTAAAGAGCTGTTCCGGTCGATGAAGGGGGCGACGGCGATCTTCACCGGGAACGATGTCATGGCGTTCGGTGTGATGCGCGCGGCGATTGAAGTCGGAGTAAAGATTCCGGGAGACGTTTCTCTCATCGGCTTCGATGACATAGAGCTTGCGGCGATGAGTTTTCCGCCTCTTACGACCATTCACCAGCCTAAGTACAGCGTGGGTCGTGCTGCGCTTGAGATTGTCAAAGAGTTGTTGGAGTCAGACTCGAAGACTCCTCGACACCGCGTGTTAGATGTGAAGCTTATCGAACGTGCGTCGGTTGCCAATATCTCTCGTTAGACCCTGCTGGAGAGACGCAGGGTCATGCGAGGGAAGGGATCATCAGGATCTCCGGAACGCTGACGCGAGGTGGCATTTGCATGACATGGAGGATCGTCGCGGCTACGTCCTCCGGTTGCAACGCCTTTTCTAAGATGTCGGCGGAGAGTTTCTCCGGCCGCTTCTCCACAAGTTCGGTATTGGTTAGTCCCGGCATGATGCAGCAGGTGCGAATGCCGGCTGCGCGCTCCTCCAGGCGGATTGCATGCGCGAGTCCCAGCAGGCCACGCTTCGATGCCTGATACGCTGCACCGGACAGATCAGCGACAGCGCCCGCAGTCGAAGAGACGTAGAGGATATGGCCAGCACCAGCTGTACGCATATGAGGCAAAACGGCGTGTGAGAGGTAGAAGGCGCCAGTCAGGTTTGTTTGCAGGATGTCGTTCCATGTTGCCGGAGGCATTACCTTCATTGCCCGATCGGGAGTGTTGGTGCCGCAGGCATAGACTGCGATGTCGATGCGGCCGTACGCGGCGATGACACTCTCAACGAGGGCCATCATGTCGTCCAGGCTGCTGGCATCGGCCTTGCGAATAGCCATCTGCACGCCTTCCGAAGTGAGTTTGGACTGCATGGCCTGCAGTAGCTCTTCGCGTCGTGCCGCCGCCACTACGGTGGCTCCTGCGCGCGCAGCCATGATGGCGGCAGCGTGGCCGATGCCACTGGATGCTCCGACGATGAGTACGACCTGTGAATTAAGAGAGTTCGACATACGCCTTTCCGTTTGGCCTAGGGGACCGGGTGATAGGAGATGAAATTCAAACTATCGCGCCGCGAGGGCCCGATGTCAATGGGCGGGTGGATATTTTCGCGCCTGCGAGCATACTTTGGTTGACAGGTGTGCAGTTGATGTCTGAGAATACCTCGGAAACGCTTCCAACCAATTGGAGCGCGGTGAACTTGTCTGGTCTGGCGAGGGAGCAATTGACGGGTCGTCGCCTAGCAGAAGGAGCGTTCGCCGAGGAAGGGGAGTCATGCGCTGTCCCGGTCTAATATTGGCTATTGGCTGCTGTTTCGTTGCGCTGGATAGCCGGGCGCAGGACGTGCTCATCGTTGCCGACGAGTTTCACGCGATGCAGGTGATGGCTGCTCATTTGGAGGAAGACGCGAAGGTGCATCCGCGCATTGTCGGGCAGCTGGAGATGCCGCCTTCGCTCGCAGGGTACCGTGCGGTCATCGTCTATCTCCATGGCGAGTTGCAATCGGCTGCTGAACATAAGTTCATGCAGTATGCTACTGACGGCGGCGACCTGATCCTGCTGCATCACACGATCAGCTCGCGCAAGCGGGAGAACAAGGATTGGTTCAATTTTTTGCACGTTGAGTTGCCTGCGAAGCCTTTTGCGGAGGGTGGTTACGCGTATTTCGATCCGGTGACCTATCAGGTGGTGAACCTTGCGCCGAATAATCCGGTTACGACGAAGCATGTCACCTTTGACCAGAAGACGATGTTTGGCGATCTGTCCGGTGGAACTGAAGGAACGCTTCCTGCCACGTCGTTCGCGGACACTGAGGTGTATGTGAACCACGTGCTTATGGGGCCGCGCACTCTGCTTTTGGGCATGAAATATACCGATCCGAAGACCAGCAAGGTTTATATGCAGAAGAGTGCCGGATGGCTGCTGCCGACGGGGAAGGGCTTTGTCTTTTACTTCATGATGGGGCATCGGGCCGAAGACTTTGACAACGCCGCCTATCGGCAGATTCTTAGCAATACTGTGGAGTATCAGAAGTGATGATGCGACGACCTGACTGTGCACAGGATTCAGGCGTTAGAGCAGGCAAGCGCAGCTCTGCGGCGGGCAGGATCGTTTTGAGGAGATACCTCGACGGCCGTTCTTTTCTCTGCATATTTGTACTCACTACTGCCACGCTGATGACGCATTCTGTTTCAGCACAAGGAGGTAATGCTGCGGTGGCGGCTTCGGTAAAGGCTGGCAAGGCGCGCTACGACAGCCTTTGCGCAGGTTGCCACGGTACGGATGGCGCGGGGACCGAGCACGCACCACCGCTTGCAGACAATTCGGATCTGAGAGGGCGTTCGATCGATCGCATCCACGGCACCATCGCAGCGGGATTTCCCGCGTCTGGCATGCCTCCGTTCGGTAGCCTGCCGTCGGAGCAGCTCGATGATCTTGCTGCTTATGTGCGGTGGCTGAATCTTGCCGCTTCCGAGTCAGTCGGTCCAGGGGATGTGGCCGAGGGCAGACGATACTTCTGGATTGACGGCAAGTGCGGCACGTGTCACATGGTGCATGGTATGGGCTCCTCCATTGGGCCGGACCTCTCCGATGTTGGAACACGTTTGAGCGCGGCTTCCATCCACAATGTCCTGACGACACCTGATCTAAACATCACACCCGGATACGAACTGGCTACTGTTGTGACCAAGCCGGGCGGGAAGACGCTCCGCGGATATCTGCGCAATCAGACGAACTACGACATCCACCTGCAGGATCTAAATGGCGTCTTTCATTTGTTGCCGTTGAGCGAAGTGGTGTCAGTGACGAAGGATCAACATGCCGCGATGAAGCCGTTGGAGCTGCCGCAGCCAATGATGCAGAATCTCAAGGCATACCTGAGGACTCTCACGGGGGTGGAATCTGGTGCGCTGCCCGCACCAAACGCGACGGTGACGCCCGGAGCAAACGCCATTGAATTCGATGGCATACTTCATCCCAAGGCTGGCAACTGGCCAACGTATAACGGCAACGTCAGCGCTAATCGCTATAGTCCGCTCACGGGCATTGGCAAAGCGAATATAAGTGAGTTGCTGCTGAAGTGGATTGCGCCCATGCCGCAGCTTGGGCTGGAGGCGACTCCCTTGGTCGTCGACGGCATTATGTACTTTTCAGGCCAGAACCAAGCCTACGCCATGGATGCGAAGACGGGCCGAACGATCTGGCGGTATTTCCGCCCGCCTACGCCTGGCTTAGTGGGGGACGCTTCAGTGGGCACGAACCGAGGGCCGGCCATCTTCCGCGACAAGATCTTTGTCACTACGGACAATGCACATCTGCTGGCCTTGAACCGGGTCACCGGCAAGGTGATGTGGGAGGTGGTTATGCCGGAGGAGAAGGCGCACTACGGTTCCACGGTGTCTCCGCTCATCCTGAACGATACGGTGATCGCTGGTGTCTCCGGTGGTGACTGGGGCATGCGCGGCTTTATCGTCTGCTATGACACGGCTACCGGCAAGTTGTTATGGCGTCATTGGACGCTCCCTGGACCGGGTGAGGAAGGCATTGAAACCTGGGGCAAAGTATGGCCGAGGCTCGCGGGCGGTTCCACCTGGCTGACGGGATCCTATGACCCGGAGACCGACACGTTGTATTGGCCTACCGGCAATCCGTGGCCGGACTCTGACGATCGTGATCGGCCGGGTGACAACTTATTCACGAACAGCATTCTTGCACTCGATCCACACACCGGCAATATGAAGTGGTACTTCCAGTTCACTCCGCATGATACCGCCGATCGTGACGCAGTTGAGCCCCCAGTTCTTATCGACCATGTCTACAGGGGCAAGCCGATGAAACTGTTGCTGCACGCGGATCGCAACGGGTTCTTGTATGTCTTCGATCGGACGAACGGCAAACTGCTGCTCGCCAAGAGTTTCCTCAAGCAGCTGAATTGGGCCACTGGCATTGACTCGAACGGACGACCGCAACTCGCACACTTCAGTGGCCCCGTCTCGACCAAGCAGCGCAAGTGTCCGGATAATGCAGCCAACTGGACCTCAACAGCCTTTAGCCCAACGACGAACCTGTACTACTTCATGACAATTGAGGATTGCGGCGATCCCAAGGCGCCCTTCGGCTCCAAGGAAGCGAATGGACCTGGCCAGCGCTACCTGCGAGCGGTGGACATTGAGACGGGCAACATCAAGTGGGAGATTGCGCAGCCCGGTCCACTTGTGTTGAAGACGTGGTCTGGCGTGTTGGGAACTGCCAGCGGGATCATTTTTTATGCCGACCCGAACGGAGCCTTCGTCGCTGTGGATGAGAAGGATGGAAAGATGCTCTGGCACTACGATACGAACGTCGGCATGAAAGGTCCGCCGATGACTTATGCGGTTGATGGCAAGCAGTACGTTGCCGTAACTGCGGGATCCACGTTGCTTTCGTTTGCGCTGCCTTCGCAGTCGCATACGAAACGACGATGAAAGGCAAATGAGACAAGTGAGGACGGAGATGCGAAGAGAATTGATGGAACTTGGAATGTCACGCCGTTCGCTGTTGCTTGGCGCGGCCACGACGGGAGCACTACAGGCTTTCGGTTCTGCATTTGCGGGCGGGGAGGAGCTGGTTCCGCAAGCAGCGGCGACACCCCGTGGCAGCCTAAAGATCTCGATATTCTCCAAGCATCTGCAGTGGCTGAGCGTGCCTGAGGCTGCGGCCATCGCGAAGGAGATAGGCTTTGACGCCATCGATCTCACGGTACGAGCTGAAGGCCACGTGTTGCCGGAGCGGGCGACTACTGATCTGCCGATCGCTGTCGATGAGATTCGCAAAGCTGGTCTCGAAGTCTCGATGATTACTACGGACATCACGCCGGACACGATGGCCTCGGCGGAGGCGATTCTGAAGACGGCTTCAAAGCTTGGGATCCATCGTTACCGCTGGGGTGGCCTCAAGTACGATTCCGCGATGCCGATTGCGGCACAGATCGAAGCCATGCGCCCGAAGATGCGTTCGTTGGCTGAACTCAACCGGCGCACCCAGGTCTGTGGCATGTATCACACGCACTCGGGGCCGGGTATGATCGGCGCCTGTATGTGGGATCTTTGGCTGATGTTCCGTGACCTTGATCCGCGGTGGATGGGCATCAACTATGACATCGGGCATGCCACTGTCGAGGGCGGCTACGGCGGATGGATTGCAACATCGAAGCTTGTGAAGGACTACATGCGTGGGGTTGCCATGAAGGACTTCCGGTGGCAACGCAACGAAAAGAGTTCCACCTACGCCGATCCCTACGATAAGAGCCTGGGCGTGGGAGGAGCGTATGTGCCCCACTGGTGCCCAATCGACTCGGGGATGGTTCACTTCGACGGCTTCTTCGAGACAATCAAAGCCGACGGCTTTGCCGGCCCTGTACAACTGCATTTCGAGTATCCCGGCCTGGGCGGTGCGGAAAACGGTAAGAAGACGCTGACCTTACCTCGGCAGCATGTCATCGACGCCATGCGCACCGACCTGAACGCCGTACGTGGACATATGGCGAAACAGGGACTGATCTAGTCCAGCATCGATGAGAACCAAGAATGCAGTGGAGGATGAAGTATGGAGAAGGCGACAGGAACACGGGTGAGATGGGCCGTGCTCGCTATGACTTTTCTGGCGACGGTTATCAATTACCTCGATCGCCAAACGCTGTCGGTCATGGCACCCGTGCTGCTCGACCGATTCCATATAACGGCTGGAACCTACAGCCAGATCATCTTTGCATTCATGCTGGCATACACCATCATGAATGGCGTCTCCGGTCCGCTGCTCGATCGTCTGGGTAGCCGGCTGGGTTACTCGCTTACCATCGCCTTCTGGTCGGCGGCCGAGGTGCTCACTGCGGCATCTACGGGAGCTTTGACACTCGGCGCCTATCGCTTCCTGCTGGGCATGGGCGAGGCAGGGAACTACCCTGCCGGAGTGAAAGTCATCGGAGAGTGGTTTCCGCCGAAGGAGCGTTCGCTAGCCTCAGGGATTTTCAACAGTGGGGCGGCCATCGGAGCCATGCTCGCACCTCCGTTGCTTGCATGGTCGGCTATTACGTTCGGATGGCGGGCTTCTTTCGTGATCGTCGGCCTGCTTGGGTTCTTGTGGATTGTGGTGTGGCTGCTTGTCTATCGCAGTCCTCCCGTCAATCCTGCAGAGCCTGAACTGCCGCCGCCGCCAGTCATGAGCCTGGTACGCGATCGCTTTGTGTGGCAGTTCACTTTGTCCAAGGTATTCGCAGATCCGGTCTGGTACTTTTATACCTTTTGGTTTCCGCAATACCTCAAAGTCGGCCATGGCTTTACGCTCGCACAGATCGGCAAGATCGGCTGGATCCCGTTTGCCACCGCGGGACTTGGCAATCTTGCAGGAGGCTTTCTCTCCATGCTGATCCTGCGACGTGGCGTCTCCGACCAGACTGCACGGCGTATCGGTGTGCTCGTCTTCTCAGCATGCATGGTGGTTGCGTTCCCGGCAGCGATGGTTAGCAGTGCGACACTCAGCATCGCGCTTATTTCGGTCGCGACCTTCGGGTACAGCGGGGCGCTTGCTAACGTGCTAGCCCTGCCACGCGATGTCTTCCCGAAGAACGCAGTTGCATCGATCTGGGGACTCGCCAGCATGGGCTCGGGCTTCGGGGGCATGGTCTTCAGCCTCGCAACGGGATGGCTCGTCGATCACTACTCATTTCGGCCAGTGTTTATGCTGTTTGGCACATTGCCTATCATTGCTGCGATCCTCGTGTGGACGTTGCCACGCGTCCGCGCACGCACTGCTAGTGATCCGATGTTGGTCAATTACGTTTAGCGATCTGCAATCCCGTATTGCTGCCTACGCAAAGGCGACGTTTCTGGATTTCCCTGAAAATGTCGCATTCACCTTCACCGGAGTTACGCCATGAAGAAGCCGCCGTTGATCTGGATCACCTGTCCGTGAATGAAGCTCGATTTGTCGCTTGCGAGGAAGACAACCAGGTCGGCAATCTCCTCGGCAGTTCCCAACCTGCCAATCGGCGTGGCGGCGCACGCCATCCAGTCCTTCGGATGTTGAGAATGTGCGGTGATAGCTGGTGTCGATCGTGCCTGGCGAGATACAGTTGACTCGGACGCCGTGGGGTGCGAACTCTTTCGTGAGTCCTTTTGTCATGGTGGACACAGCCGTCTTTGCTGACGAAGAGGCAATCGCACCAAGGCCACCGCCAAAGCGGGCAGCTACCGATGACTGTTGATGATGACGCCGCTCTCTCGCTCGACCATGCCGCCCAGAACCACTTGCGACAGGAAAAAGGCGCTGGTCAGGTTGAGCATCATCATTGTTTCATTGTTTGCCTGGATGTCGATTGCACGGAACGAAGCGAAGCTGCACAGACTGTCGACGCCGTTTCGGCTGCTCAGTTCTGCCTGGACGATGTCGCCTCCGACCCCATGGCGCGCAGTTTCTTCAGTATCTCTCTGGCCTCCGCCTCTTGCGAGTTGTAGTGCACGATGACGTATGCTCCCGTCTTGCCCAGAGCTAAAGCCGCAGCCGCACCGATGCCGCTGCTGGCTCCTGTGACAAGTGCCGTTTTTCCGGGAGAGGGAGATGCCAGCCGTTGGATTGCTTGTCATATCTATTTGAACCAATCTTTCCGAGCGCGATGCGCAAAATGGGTGCTCTGTCAATATCCGCATTTCTTTCCGATGATTCACTGCCGAGAAAAGGCATACGTTGCAAATTATGACTTGACAATGATTCATACGGTGCGTAATTTCGGAAGCGTTTACGAGGAAGTAGCAGGTTGGTTGTTCGTTCGTCCGCTTCCGCTGTCAACATGAAGCTCGATCGCTCGTACGCGATCTCATGCAGCAGGTTACACAGATCATGCAGTGCAGAAGTCGGCGGGGCACCCGCTATCGATGGGATGGTGGAGATCAGGCTTCATAGGTTCAGCGGTAATCAAATTTCTTCATGGAGCATCCCATGTCTAACCGACGGCTTTTCGGTCAGGTCCTTCTCGTCACCGCGCTAACGCTGGCAGGTGCCTCGCGGAGCATGTATGCGCAGTCCACCACTGGCACCATTCTAGGTACTGTTGAGGATGACTCTGGCGCAGCTATTCCCGGCGCGAGCATCAGGGTGAGAAATCTCGGTACAGGGCAAGAGCGTGTTGTTAAGTCTGACGGCAACGGTGCGTACAACGTATCGAACCTCCAGGTCGGGCATTACTCTGTCACGGTTGCGCACGAGGGCTTCGCGCAATTACAGATTGCCGACACTGAGTTGCAGGTGGCACAGCGCGCGACCATCAATCCCGTGCTTCATGTTGGAGCCACCAGTGCGACGGTAGAAGTCATTGCCTCGCAGACGCCGCTTTTGAACGAGGCATCTTCCTCCGTCGGACAGGTTATCAATACGCAGACCGTTCATAATGTGCCGTTGAACGGTCGCTCCTTCTGGCAGTTGACCCAACTGACTCCGGGAGTCAGCTTTATCCAGGGGGGACAGAACATCGCGGCAGGTGGCACTTCCATCCGTGCTAGCGCTGTGAATGTGAATGTGAATGGTTTGTCTCCGTCGTGGACCGGCTGGTATCTCGACGGCTCTAACATCACGGAAACTCAGCTTGGCGGTACCCTTATTTCGCCTAACGTCGATGCGTTGCAAGAGTTTAAAGTTGAGTCCAGTAACATGCCAGCCGATTACGGCCACAGCCCAACGATTGTGAACGCGACTCTGAAGAGTGGCACCAATTCGTTCCACGGCACAGCGTATGAGTTCCTCCGCAACAATGCGTTCGACGCCAAGAACTACTTTTATGTGGCTCCGGCTGGCAGTACGCGCCGTAACCAGCCACTCCATCGGAACCAGTTTGGTTTTGCAGTCGGTGGCCCCATCGTTCCGAACCATACGTTCTTCTTCCTCGACATTCAGTCGACGCTGTATACCCTGGGCCAGAACTTCGACAATATCGTCCCCAGTGCGGCGATGCGAACGGGGAACTATCAAGGCAGCGGCATCACATTGAAGGATCCGCTGACTAGTCTGCCGTTTGCGAACAATACCATACCGGCCAACCGCATTTCACCGCAGGCCGCCTATTTTCTGAAGTTTGTGCCGGCCGCCAACCAAGTGCGCGGCAATGTATCGCACGCCGTACTGACCAACAAGTTGAAGCAACAGCTTGACCTCGGCGATATTCGTATCGATCAGACGCTCTTTGCAAAGGACCATCTGATGGGGCGTTATTCCATCTCGAACAATCGGGAGACAGATCCCAACGCGTTTCCTAGCCTCGGGGGCTTTCCGCTACGTAGTCGTGGCCAGAACGTGGTGCTGCGCGAAACTCACATCTTTTCGTCGAAGTGGCTTGCGGAGTCGCAGTTCTCGTACTACCGAAGTGTTTTCTTCTTTACCAGCTCGCTCCAAGGACAGGACATCAACACGGCAGCCGGTATTCAGGGAGTAGAGGGCTTGTCTCCCCCGCAATACTTCGGACTGCCCACGTTGACCATTTCGAATTACACGGGCTTCAACGGGCAGAGCGGAAGTAACTCGTACCCGAAGCAGAACAAAATTCGTTCGTGGCAGTATGTGGAGCGTGTCACCTTCAGCAGTGGTAAACACGAAGTTCGCTTTGGTTATGAAAACTTCCACAACGTCAACACGTATATCTCCGGCTCCAACTCGCTGGGTACGTTCGGATTCAGTAACAGCTACTCTGGGGATAACTTCGCAGACTTTCTGCTTGGATATCCTGCCAGTGGCTCACGCAGCTACTTTCGCTCGTTGTGGGGCGACTACGGCAACTATCAGGCGATGTATGTGCAGGATGATTATAAAGCGGCTTCGAATCTAACCGTGAACGCAGGGTTTCGTTGGGAGATCAACCCCTTCTACCATGGCATCAAAGGCCAGGTCACGGGCTTCAACCCAGCCAACGGAAAGATTGTCATCCCGGACGATTTCTCCATGCAGGCGCAGCCCGGTACTGCGACGCTGTATCCGCTCTTCTCGGATCGCATTCAGACGACGAGTTCACTCGGACTGCCGGCCACCGTCCGTCCAACGGCAGGTATCAA